>Ga0307513_10005908_pt1 | contig 16065 bp, 10 predicted proteins | sample 15_EM_MG_FD_202174 | JGI IMG/M metagenome (GOLD analysis project Ga0307513, IMG submission 202174) | Populus trichocarpa ectomycorrhiza microbial communities from riparian zone in the Pacific Northwest, United States - 15_EM | ecosystem: Host-associated > Plants > Roots > Unclassified | place... | reverse complement strand
ACGCCTTTCTGTCTGGCATACAAACTGCATTTTGTGGCGGTATCGGACTTCACTCAAATATGTCGTATCCGTACACTAGAAGGGGCATTTGAAGGTAATTTATTTTTTGTTGAAACCGTACAGGATAGTGAATGAGACCAACCCATTTGGGTCTCCCCTAAAAATGGAAGAGGAACAAAAACAGCTATCGTACACACCAGCAATCTGCATGGTAGAAGAAAGCAATATCCCTAACCCATTCATGATGGCCATGAACTTTCCCAACCACCTTGCAAATGTAGCGATGTACCCGATAAGAGACTTCGAAGCCACTTGCCTCCTGGGGAAAATTTGGGGACGAGCCAAGTGGGCTAATACGCTCGATAAGAGGAAGAGCAGGAAAGCAACCGTCGCTGTGACACCGTAGGAGGTGAAGGTCGTGGCACGGCAGCCAATTCCCTTCGGTGGCGTGTTGAAGTGTATAAGCATGGCGGCCCCGGTTGTACTCCACTGAAGAGCGAGGGCAAGGACGGTCGCAAAAGCCACGCGCTGGAATACCCCCTCTGCGAATGTTGCGAATACGGGATCTTCAGGTATTCGTGGGGCGCTCATCGGCGGCTCTTTCTCCCAATCCTGATCCGTAGGCGACTTGGTTAGTGTGTTCACAACTGTGGACCCGAAATCCCCGGACGACGCGGTTGCAGTGCGCTCGTGCACGAACTTGTCATCGTCTACATCCATCCCGGCCGTCTGGGAAGTTATCGCGGGGTGCTCGGGCAGTGGGGTAGAACCAGGGTGTGGGACTTGGGGGATGGGGAATTTTGGACGGTCGCCTCCCAGGTCGGGAACCCCGGGCGTACAATATTGAATAACTTCTACCTCGTTTCCAATCCGGTTGCTGGGTGAGGGTTTACCATCATCGTCGGTGGTCCATGTTCCTCCACGTTGAACGGGAATCCCGCGATGAGCCTTGTCGGCCGCATTCTTGTAAAGCTTTAGAATATGCTCGGCGTGTTGTGACCAGGTGAATACCCGGGAATAATTAAAGATGGGGGTAGTCTTCTTCTCGTCAGCATTTACGTAGTCGATATGTTCCGTCGAATAGTCGATCGCGTAGTGGCCACACACGACGGGAAAGGAATCTGGGCTTGAGGGGGCAGCCACGTGTGTGATTTCGTGGACCTCTTCCAGAGCATTAGAGAGGTGGTTGGCCTCAGGCTGGTATCCCACATAAAGCCAACCAACGACGAGGGGAAGGAGGTATGCCCACACAGCCGCGATGGAGTAACCTGCATCTCCAGGAACGGTGATGAAGTAACGGAAGTCCACTAAAGAGTCCACGATGGTAATCACGAACGCGGCGAGTACCCAGAGAACGTTCATCGCCATGGGGATCGACCAGCCCTTGGTTTGTTTGGCCGCGGTCGCAAGGCGGTCCCAGTATCTATCGTTCTTGGGTAGGACAATCAAAGATGGAAGAAGGGGACCCAAGGTATCGATCGTGAATGGGATATGCTGGAATGCGGAAATCGCGAGTGGGATTTCGTTCTCATTGAAGAAGCGGGGACCCTCGGAGAACTGACGCGTCAACCATCTACTATTGAGGCGGGTGATGGTAAGTGAATATCCTGCCAACGCGGGAGACCCGATCGTCATAAACACGGAGACAAGGTTGTCGAGGCGGTCTAAACGTCGTGGAACATCAGCGTTGAACGTTCAGCGCTTGCCCATGCGATTAACCCAGGCGAGAGCTCCGAAGATCACTTACCCGCAGCACCAAATGGTAGTTGAAATATCAAGGCGGTCCATGGTAGCAACCATGCGCTAAAGCCCTGAGAGAACAGAGTCCACTTGAACTCTCCAGCACCCCCGCCGCATTCCACTACGCATTGGCTGTAGGTGATACTCACGGGACCGGACCCGCCGGTATTTTTCGCGAGCTTAGCTCTACAATCATCCAAGTTGACCGCGGTGACTTGAACAAGTAGAAAGAGAAGGGATAGACAAGAAAGCCAAAGTTTGACTGGTCGTGAGATTCTTTAGCCTCTATTGATAGATAGATGACGGATCGCGTAACGGAACTCACCTATACAACACTGCATCCAGAACGAGATAAGAAATCGTACGAGGAAATGTTGGGCGTGACGCGATGCGGATGTCAGTGGGAGTGAGGTTGGGGGGTTGGATGGGGGCGGGGGGGTCCCTCTAGCCCCCGATCCCACGGATTCATATACCTCGGGTATGACTGTCCATTCAACCACAGGGAGAAGAGTATTAAGGGGCAGGCAACGGGATGTGAAAGGGTCAAGTACCATTCACCAAGCGTGCGCGCGACTCATTCCCTTCGCAGTCTAGCATGAAAAGATGGGAGTAAATTGGTTCCCGTTCCGCATTATGCGGATCGCATGATGGCCGATAAGTATCCACACGTGCCGCATGAATCACTCTCAACGGCCCACCGCAGTAAGCAATTCTGCCGGCATTTGCGTGTTCCGTTTCTTGTTCGGCGCCTGGTTGGGGGTTGTTTGGTCCCGCTTGACGAATTGTGTCATACGTCGTATGACAATGATATGGTTGCTTTTTAGGGAAGTCAAAGCTTAAAAACCGTACGGCGTTGTTGATAGGTTGAATTAGGCCCTACCTGTCGTATCTTTCGGTGTTGGAACTCGGTAGCACATCCACGAGACTACCGCGCGCCCGATTTGTTGCTCGCTGTTTCAAATTGACATATCCGGGGTGGAACCTTACAGGCACCATGAACTGCGTGGTGCTTTACCCAATGCCGTCAGCATCACATCATGGGGTATTATTGTCTGGAATTGGATTTCGAAATAAACTTACCCAGCTGGACTTCCCTGAAAAGGCCGGTCAAAACGTTTCCCAATTCATCTTACGGGTCACCGTCCAATCAGATAACACCTCCAGGATGGCGTTTGTGACCATGAAGGGGACAATCGGACATGTTGAATTAGCCAAGGAAAATGGGGGTAAGTACACATCGCACACCAGAGGAGAGAGCAAGCATTTCTGTAGGTCAACGCTTCGAGAGCGGCTCCGCTACAAACCTGACACATTCTCCCACATCCACAACACGCTACGGATGCCTCCTCACCCATTCCCTTGGCTCCGCACGGTTTATACAGATTAGTCGCCACATAACCAGAGCACGGTCAGATTACTCGATTCACAAGCGGCCAAGCGATTACGAAAACGTACCTCGAGAACTTCGGCCAAGATTCTCCTACTCGCTGCGTCCTTTTCGACTCCCGCGGTCGCCCCTTCTGGAGCAGTACGAACCGCGGGTTAACTCTGCCTTCCTCCGTTCGCCGGGGTGTATCAACCTCTTCCTAAGGGTTGGAACTTCACGGAATCGGAGAATTGCCCCTATTTGGATGGGGCCTCAAACCGTTCCTCGGATGCGTTCTCAAGTAGCAATCAGGGATGTCGATGACTGATGGCCAACGGTTGTAGTGGTGGTACCGCACGTCCTGGTTTGAATTCGAGTGCAAACATGGGCGGCCACTTCCGCACAGCAGAGCTAGAGAATCTCCGTGAGTGAAGGTCACGCGGTGAAGACGTCAGAATATCATTGTAGCCCATGGGACGTTGGTATACTCTGTACAGTTCGAAAGGCTGCCATCGGATATATATCCGTGACCGTACACCCCAATTTATGGTTTCATACTTGGACAATGCGGCCTAACATCAACCCCGGCCGCTCGGCAATCCCCCGCGAGAAACCGACAAAACCGAAGCTCTTCCTCAGGGTAGATTGCTGGTTGTGTTCATTGCTGCCCCCAGATTCAGATGCTCCAGTAGGAAATGTCCTTAGACGAGGCCTGATTATGTGTTGGAACCTTGGAAACGTAGAGACTGTCGCCTGAGCACGAACCTCGTGAAGATCCAGCGGTGGGATTCCTTGGCCGCCACTAACCAGTCACCGGTCGCCTTCGATCCTGAATCTTTCCGGATCAAGAGTCTGGAGCTCGTCCGTGCAAGCGTTAGGGGTGACGGAGACAAAGAAGTCATTGGGGTGGCGGTGCACCCTATCCTGATGGCTGTCGAAAGCCTGAAGTCTGCAAGACACGCCCAGCGGTGAGAGAAAGGAAAGCGTGACAAGTCCGGAGGAAAAACAGTCGTTCGAAACTTGAGGCAGGGCATCCTAGGCCCGTAGACGGATTAACTTGTATTCATGGCCCTGTGGTCAACGCAATGTCATGTTATTACCCACCAGTCACCCTCCGCTGCGGCGCGCCATCCAGGGGAGTGGATTGCTTTTGGGCCCTAGGGTGGTGATTGAGGCGGCCACGTGTCAATATGCTTTAGGCGCCGTTAGGAGAGGCACGGCGCTGAACGACGAATCGCTTATACTCACAGCGAAAGCGGACCGTGATATTGATCTCGAGACTGGCAACCTGGGAGAGGACATCCGCTCCATTCCCCACAAGCCAGCACCGTAAGCTTCGCCGTTTAGTGTACACTAGTAATTGCCTGCGTTCAGGGTTCTGTGCGACGCTTGACGACCCCCACGGTGCGTCGCCGACGCTTCCGGACATGTCACGATAATCTCTTCGGAATTCGACTTTGATCAATACAAACTGGCTGCAGAGGAAAGGCCGTCCTAGGTATCATCGAATTCAATGCCCAACATGCACGTTCAATGTAGGGACGGAAGTCAGATGGCTCACGGAGATGAGATCTTCGTCGTACCTCGCTGCATAATTCCCATTCAATCGACAGCGAGAAACACTGTGAAGGCTATCAGTCCTCGGGGGTTCGAAGGATTCTTTGGGGAGGATGAAGACTGACACGTGTTCTCGATCTTTGCTGGGGGGGGGGGGGGTGGACGCCCCAGGGTTGGGCCAGACAACGACAGTCCCTCGGGCTCACGGCAACACTCCATATCTCCTTCGGGAATGTTGTGGGGATGAGTTTCTTGTGACGGAGGAGGTGATGGTGGTGGTGATGGGGTGGGCAGCCTGCTGGCGCTGACCAACTTGCGAACGTTCACGTTCACCTACCCGTTTGCGTCAGATCTCTCGTTCAGTGTTCTCCGATGTTTGAATAGACATGCCAATGCCACCCCAGTCAAGGGTATTCTCCATGTCTTCCCCCCAGCTTTACGGCCCTGCAGCAACTCAATTTCCTCGACAAGTCTTCATACGGCTTTCATGACAAACTCAGCAACATACTCTACGGGCAGGACCATGCCAGATGTGTCCAGGACCTCCAGGGTGATGGTTTGGTGTGGCTTGTTGACTATCTAAATCAAATGAGGTACGCTGTTGTGTCCCCCTTCCCCACTCTCCACTCGGGTTAGTGTAGATTTTTGATTGTCTCGATCCTTCCAGCTTCCAACCCCGCTTCCCGGAAGTGCTTATCCGAACCCAGATATGTATGCAGCAAGAGAGCATACTCCCAATGACATACACCCATTCGCATGGCCTTCTCGAAACGGATTCCAACCCGTTCGCGTCGGGAAGTTTTGGTGACGTGTACCTTACGAAGTTCTTGTTGGTCACTCGCCATTTTCGGAGTATTCGGCCGTTGCCGTTTCTTAGAAGGTCCTAGAGGGCCAACACCCCACGAGACCTCGGGGTGCTGAAGGAGCGTTGTTCACAAATCATATTGGATATTGGAACGTTCTGGAAGCCTCAGGCCAACGACCGGATAACTGACGATGCCATAATTCCAGGTCTCAAAGGGAGTACTATGCCCACATTCAAACCACCTTCTGATGTAGACGGACCCGAAAGTGGTGCGACAAACACTGATGGATAGTTGGACGGCACGAGGGTCAATTCTTGTAAGTATGTCTTCATCTCATTCCAGGATCACCTCTAATCGTCTTTGTGCTATTGTGGGACCGTCGATCGCACGGTGATGATAAACTCCCGAACCTCTCGAAAATGAGTATGTAATATATTGGTGCGCGGTGTCTAGAAGAGGTTAGGAGCTATTTCATACACCATACACTAGCCGCCGGCTCGTCAATTTATCAGAGGTATCGGCCAATGGGGACGAGGAGCATGGAGTGTGGACGGAAGAAGACAGTTTGTGCGGCGCGGTTGGCACGTTCAGGATGGTCATCCTCGACGATGATCTTGATAAGGGGGTGTTTAAAGCCTACCACGCTGGCTGACGTGGCGTATACCCCCATCTTCGCTGGAGATGGCGGAACCTTCGTCTCAGCCTCAAAGGGGAACTCAGGAGCCCGACCCGAAATGGTGCGCCGACCTCGTTTGCTGACGGCCCGAGAGCATCGACGATAACCTCTGGCCACAGTCTTCAATCTGCCCTCAAAGAATTCTTCAACCCGCTGAGGACCGATGACTCACGCACCGACTTCTTTGGTATTTACCGGAAGGAATCCGAGGAGTTTGACAGAGACTACGCGAAGAAATACGACGAAGATCTAAACACGACCCTCATCTTCGTGAGTCTTCCCATTTCGTCTTCGTCACCAAAATCCGAACCCAGATGTATCCAGGCTGGTCTGTTCTCCGCAGTCAGTGCAACATTTGTCGCCAGTGTCCAACCAGAGCTCGAACAGAATGCGAACGATGTTACCGCCGTTTACATGCAAATTCTCATTCACACCATGAACAACACCCTCTTCCCCGATGCGGATCCCAGCTCTCTCGCCTGGACCGGTCCTCCTCAAGAGATTGTGATTGTCCAGTCATTGCTCTATGCAACTCTCGCGATCTCACTCTTCGCCGCGTTTTTCGCCATGCTGGGGAAACAGTGGATCAACCGCTATCTCAGAAACCACGGAGGTTCTGCTGCCCACAAGAGTTGGGACAGGCAACGAAAACTGGACGGACACCAAAAGTGGTACTTCTACATCGCCATCGAATGCCTTCCGGTGATGCTCCAATTTTCCTTGCTCTTGTTCGGGTCCGCCCTGTCGCTATATCTCTGGACCATCAGCTACGTCGTCGCCTGGATCGTCTTGTCCTTCACGCTGGCCGGGGCCACCGCATACGTTTTCTTCACCATCGCTGCGACGGCCTACTACAACTGTCCCTACCAGACCCCACCTTCCATCGCCATTCGAACCCTCGCGGAATACCTGAAACATAGCGACTCCGCCTTCGTCCGCTCAATGCGGCATCGTATGGGATCCCTTACCTGGGTCTACTCCCGCTCAGTGGAGAAGCTCGGACAGATCCTCAAACGGTTTCGTTCCGGAGTTCGACGTGCGCTGCAAAACTTTGGTTGCACTCCGAATCTCCCGGGGGGGATGGAGGAGACACCACTCACCGCAGTGGGACAACCCTGGTACTTCGGGGAGATCCACGTTGACTGGGAGGCCCGTATGGCAGATGCACGTTGCATCTCCTGGATTCTCAACTTCACCACCGACAGCGACGTAATCTTCTACGGGGCTCGGTTCGCTGCAGACGCAGTTTGGTATCCCAGGATCGCGGGTGTCCTCTCACCCCACGTCCTTACCAACCTTTTCCTGGAGTGTCTATCGTATGGACGAGTCATTCCTGACAAATCAGAGCACGCAAGTATGATCGGGATGGCCCTGGCATCGGTTCTTAGCATCCAACTCTGCATGGAACCCGAGAGAGAGGACCTCCGGAGGCTCAGCAGGGAAATTCTCCACTACGCCAATCGTGTATCTGAATCCGAGCCCACGTTCGTTTCAGGCGTGGGCGTCCTCAGAATCGTTTTGGAAACCCCGTTCCACGCGACCTTCCGTGAATGGGACAGCACATCCGATCATTTACCCATGACACATAAGCTCTGCTTGAGCAGGGTGATCCTCCAGACGGTCTGGCGGTGGAGACGGGCTCCGCGCGCTCCCGCAGCGTTCAACCTCGAGGCGATAGATCTGCTCTGTAGAGGATTGATGGCGAACGGCGGTCATAGTCACCCATCTCTCAAGATCCACTGTTTGCTTACCCTGGCCATCTCCCTGGGACACCGAGCGGGTGATATAAATACCTTGTTCATCCCCAACGATGAGTATGTGATTCCTGTATTCCTTCTATTAACTTTACTCACCAAGTGGTAGTGGTGCGTTGCGGGCAGTAATCCACCTTTTCCATCGGCAATTACTGGCATCCATCGAGGGTAACCTCGATCAACGCACCGTGGCTTTGGTCCTATCCTCATTGATTCACCTCGACCCGATTGAAGTCATGGGCACGAGGGACATGGCCTTTTCGTGGACCACTACCATCCTCGACTCCAGATACCCAGAGGACGAGCAGTATCAGATGGCTGGCCACGTGATGCAGCTGCTTGGGAAGCATCTCGACTCTGGTGACCTGGGGCCAATTTCCGTTGTGGAGCCTACTTGGGTGCCTCCCCTTGTAGGCTTCCTATCGTTGTGCAAGAAGTTCCATACCGTGGATTCCCCACCACCCTCACCACACCCAGGGTTCACTGCCCTCCGCATCCTATCGACCAGTGCAGGATCTGCTCATTTTGACGCAACGATTTTACCGATCCTCACGTGGGCACTACTCCCAACCCACCCCCTAAAATCGCGCGGCCTGGCCCTCAAGATCTTCCACATATTCGGGTCCAGGTGGTTCTCCCCACAGGTAAAGACCGTCTCAGAAGAGGATCTCGAGAAGCTTCTCCAAGCAGTCGGTGATCCGTTCCGGCTCACATCGGACCCCCCTCCCCAGGATGGGGACCCTGAGGGTGCAGCTGATTATGACTGTATGATGGCTGCCATCGTCCTGATAGAGTTTTCGTCGTCGGACCTGTGGCGGAACTACCTTCGCCCCCCGAACTTCACTTCTTGCGAAAAGATCATGTCTACTGAAGAGGGCAGGAGGGCAGCTCTCAAACACATTTCCGACACGGCAGCCCATGCATACCCGGACTTTCTTCGCACGTCCGCGAATGTTACCGCGGCCATCAAGCGGCTTAGAGAGCTTCAGTGCTCGAACACAGCTGAAGTCGTGGTCATGTCGGCCCGGGCCACTGGAGTTGGAAGCCCGGAGGATCACGAGACTTGGAGGTCGATACCGCCATGAAGCCTTGGCGCTTAGCGTTCGGTAAGTTCCAACCGTCGATGGGCCACAATATGGACATTGTACCAATGTTTGACTCTCTTGGTCTTTCCAGTTGAAGAGATTACATCATATATTTGGATATGACCCTGCAACGCGTGGGGACTGAATGGAGGAGGGAGACGAGGCAATGAACACGCTGTTTGGACACTATCCGTGCCGTTCATGGACTGGGCATGCGAATTATCGATGGGATCCCAGCGTTTACGCTGGTAATCACGAATTGAAACGTGGATTCCCAGTAATCGGTTCAACTTATCTTCTTGCGTCTCCGATGAGCCCAGGACACGCGGACCCTTGCGAGAGAAAGCGAGTGCGGGGGGAGGTAGAATATGAATAAGGCGTGCACTGAGGGGTCTCTTGCGGGTTTCGCGAACGTATGCTTATTCGGAAAGAAAAACTGAAGAGAGACGAAGGTGATTTGGGCTGAATAAAGTGGATGATCAGAATCATACGGTGCGACAATGTGCGACCTAAGTCGAAGCCTGCTCTACCGGCAGAATGGTTATACAATACAGCGTGTGGTTCTGGGGCGAACTGTGTCCCGGAGATGTGGGATAACGTTATGTGGGGTGGCTTTCGAGAACTCTGATCGGACGGTTCCGTCGCGTCGTCGGGGTTGGACGGCTTCTCCGTTCACCTTCACCGTCGTCCCGTACTCTCTCTCATTCCCTTCTGCCGGTACGGGGGCTCGCTGCCTCTCAAAAGATATGGGATCGCGTGAAGCCTGCGCATTCATCAGAGTTTCAACCGATGTACGTCTGCTACGTGGGGGTGGGTGACGCGTGAAGCTATTTCGCTGAATGTCGAATTCAGTTGCCCGACCATCATGTATTCATGTTCGATGGAATAGATATGTTCCCTTATCAAATATACTCGTACTCATGGTGGCCCTACTATGCGAACGTACCGGGAATGGCAACAATCGAACAGTTTCCACATCTGAGCAATTTATCCGAGTGAGATCCGAACAGACCCGCTCCGAGTCGACGACTTCTCGTTCCTCCTTCGGGAGCGCCACAATGCTCCCCTTTAGACCCTTCGCACCCAGCCGGTATCATCGTTGGCGACAGCTACGCTGTGCCAAATACCTGGCTCAGACATTGTTTCCTGTCTCTCAACGACGGTAAACGTGTCACGGGGACAAAAGCCATGTTCCGAAGTTCCTCGTCGTACGGTATGTGACGGCGACGACGAGGGAGACTTTGAAGGTGTCAGCGACCCTTCTTATCACATTCCCCCGGAACTACGAATGAGCAGCCTAAATCGAAAGCACGTGCTGGCCATCATGCACGCTGGCAGGCATCCCATGCGATATCACTCGGACATATTGCCCAAACATGGGCTCTATCCTATCACTGTCATGGTTTGTCGAACGACCTGCATGTTCCCGTCGGGACGCAAATTACTGCATTGCAATGCAGAATGGACCGGGGTCTGTTTTGCCCCCAACCCAACCCCCATTTGGCTGACACGTGTCAGATATCGCAGAACAGACTCATCGCCACTTTATACCCTCTGGACGGGATATCGGCAAGTTCATAAACGAGGAGTGAGTGCAGGTTCAAACGATCAGCGTTCGTCCCTTGCCCTCTATCCCCAAAAGGTTTCTCCGTGTCACCCGGACCCGAACAAAAATGGCGGGTATATGAGGAGTAAGCCTCTGAACCACTCTTTCGTATCTCACACCGACCTCCTGATGCTTTGGGTTTCCTTTCACAGCGAATTGGACTCCCTTGGTTACGGGCACGCCCTATTGTGACGTATCGCTTTGTCGACCGCAGTGGATAGTCTCACCTGAAGGCCTGGAATCACAACGCTTCGGGACCCCTCCCTCCTAGACGGCTGCACAAGCATCAAAATCGGAGACGTAAGCTTTATCCGCAATGGGGGATTTAATTTGTTGTTCGCCGCTGGTTCCCCGTTAGACAAACAACTGCTAAGGGACAGTGTTTCCGCCGGATTCGGGCAATTGGACGCTGGAACCCCGGCAGCCCTCGACCACGATGAGCTGGTTGCTTTCATACTTTAAGCGTTAAAAAATTCGGGGAGTCCTCTAGTACCGCAACATCTACTCTTCTGTAGTACTTCCTCGGAGTAGATCGCCCGACACGTTCATCGCTGTCCCTCGGTTCACGATACTTCAGTAGGGAATGCTCTTGATTATGTATTGGATTTTGGAAACGTAGAGACTATCACTAGAATGCAGACCACATAAAGGACCATTCTGAGAGCACAGAGGTGAGATTTCTTGGTCGCCGGTCGTCTTCGATCCCGAACACTTACGGATCAAGGAGCCTGGGGCGAGTCATCCATGGTGTCGTTGGTGGTGGCGGTGCACCCTATCCCGGCAGCAATCTCAGTCTATGAAGACGTTTTCTGTGAGGATTGGTCCAAAGAGTAATTTCGGGTCCAGCGTTCTCCACTACGACCAGTGTTGGCTTGTGTGCCTCCCGCAGAATGCACTGGTCACGGGAAGAGAAAATCGGTTCACGAGCGTGGGACCCGGCCGGAGAACGGAAGGTGTAACGAGTCTGAGACGCCTGAGCGTTGGGACAGGTTTCGCTGTCGAATCGAGGGGCACTGCCCCGACGAAGATCATCACCCAACAGAACGTGCATTCAAAGATAAGTATCTTTCATTCTTCGGCAGAAGCGGCGGCTTCACAGGAGGCGGCCTCGCCATAAATCCGACCCCGCACACTCGACGAGAAGCGCCGCACTCAACATGGGACTGCATGACCCCAGCCTATCGATCTTCTGGTGGTGGGACGGTGGATGCCTTAGGGTTGAACTAGACGACGACGGTCCTTCAAGCTCGCGACAACGTTCCATATCTCCTTCGAGAGTGTGACGAGGAAGGATTATCTCTGGTGGCGGAGGTGGGGATGTGGCGAATGGCCTATTGGCGCCAATATATAATCTCTTCGACTAGTTTATCGCAGCGGAGGGTTATGGGAAAAGGCTCAGGCGGAGGAAGATATCCCCGACAGGGGAGAAGACAGGTCAGAAGAGATTGTGGTATGAGCCGGGGGAGAGGAATCCGTGCAGGTTGAGCGTGGTCGCCAGGAAAGGGAAGAGAAAGAGACGCTGGCACGCCGGCTGATGACGGGAAGAATGGAAAATGTCACATGTCACATGCCACAAGCAAAGAGTCTAAGATCTCCAGAGGTAGTACGAGCATGAGATCCTGAGGTGTTGCGTTCGTGTTCTTTTTTATCAGCGTAATTGATCTTTGGGTGATCCCACGGTGTAGAACTGACCGGACCGGACGGAACAATGCCAAAGAGCAAGGCAAACGCAGTGACGGCAGACTCCTGAACCTTCTGCAAACTTTGAGGTGATTTATTGGTGCGCGGTTGAAGCTATTACATACACCGTGCACTGGCCGCCAGCTTGTCAATTTATCTGAGGTGTCGACCAATGGGGACGAGGAGTGCGGAGTGTGGACCGAGGGAGACAGTTTGATTTTATCCAACGCGGTTGCTTAAGCGCTTACCCTTAGTGACAGATCCATGCACGTTCAAGACGGCCGTCCTCGAGGGTGGGGGGATACTTAAAGCCCACGTCAGTCGACGCGGCCCACACCCCCATCATCGCCAGAGATGGTGCAACCTCCGTCTCAGCCTCAAAGGGGAACTCAAGAGCCCGACCCAAAATGGTGCGCCGGCCTCGCTTGGTGATAGCCCGAGAGTATCGACGATAACCTTTGGCCACAGTCTCCACTCCACCCCCCAAGAATTCTTCCACCCGCCGAGGACCGACGACTCACGCACCGACTTCTTTGCTGCCTACAGGAAGGGATACGAGGAGTTTGACAGAGAGTATGCGAAGAAATACGACGAAGATCTAAACACGACTCTCATCTTCGTGAGTCGTCCCATTTTCGTCCTCAGCACCGAGAACCGAACCCAGAGGTATCCAGGCTGGTCTGTTTTCCGCAGTCAGTACAACATTTGTTACCAGTGTCCAACCGGAGCTCGAACAGGATCCGAACGATGTGACCGCCGTTTACATGCAAATTCTCATTCACACCATGAACAACACCCTCTTCCCCGATGCAGATCCCAGCTCTACCGCCTGGACCGGCCCGCCTCGAGAGATTGTGGTTGTCCAGTCATTGCTCTACGCATCTCTCGCAATCTCACTCTTCGCCGCGTTTCTCGCGATGCTGGGAAAACAGTGGATCAACCGCTATCTCAGGAACTGCGATGGATCTACTGCCGAAAAGGGTCGGGATAGGCAACGAAAACTGGACGGACACGACAAGTGGTACTTCTACATCGCTATAGAATCCCTTCCGATGATGCTCCAATTCGCCGTGCTCTTGTTCGGGTCCGCCCTGTCACTATATCTATGGACCATCAGCCGCGCCGTCGCCTGGATCGTCCTCTCCTTCACGCTCGCCGGGGCCACAGCATACGTTTTCTTCACCATCGCTGCGACGGTCTACTATAACTGCCCCTACCAGACCCCACCTTCCATGACCATCCGAACCCTGGCAAGATACCTGAAACATAGCAACTCCGCCTTTGTCTGCTCAATGCGGTATCGTATGGCGTCCCTTGCAGAGTCCTACTCCCGCTCTGTGAAGACACTCGGACAGATCCTCAAACGTCTTCGTTCTGGAGTTCGAAGTGCGCTGCAGAACTTTGGTTGCATTCCGAACCCGCCGGAGGGAATGGAGCAGACGCCACTCGCCGCGGTGAGACAACCCTGGCACTTCGGGGAGATCCACGTTGACAGGGAGGTCGGCAAGGCAGATGCACGTTGCATCTCCTGGATGCTCAACTTCACCACCGATAGTGACGTAGCCTTCTACGGGGCCCGGTTCGCTACGGACACGGTCTGGCACCCGAAGATAGCTGGTATAATCTCACCCCATATTCTTGCCAAACCTTTCTTCGAGTGCCTATCGTATGGACGAGTAATTCCCGGCAAATTAGAGCACGCAAGTGTCATCGGGATGGCCCTGGCATCGGTCCTTAGCATCCAACTCTGCATGGGACCCGAAAGAGAGGACCTCCAAAGGCTCAGTGGAGATATTCGGCGCTACGTTAACGGTGTATCTGAATCCGAGCCCACGTTCGTCCCGGGCGTAGGTGTCCTCAGATTTGTCTTGGAGACCCCGTTCCACGCGACCTTCCGTGAATGGGACAACACATCCGATCATTTACCCACGGCGCACAAACTCTGCTTGAGCAGGGTGATCCTCCAGACCATCTGGCGGTGGAAACGGATTCCGACCGCTCCTGCAGTATTCAACCTTGATGCGATAGATCTGCTCTGCAAAGGATTGATGGCGAACGGCGGTCATAGTCAAGTAACTCTCAAAATACACTGTTTGCTCATCCTGGCCATCTCCATGGGACACCAAGTCGATGATATTAATACCTTGTTCATCCCCGACGATGAGTATGTGATTTCTGTATTCGTTCCATTAACTTCACTCATCAAGTGGTAGCCGTGCGTTGGGGGGGGTAACCCACCTTCTCGGCTGGCAATTATTGACATCCATCGAGGGTACCGTCGATCAACGCACCATAACTTCCGTCCTATCCGCATTGATTCATTTCAACCCGATTGAACTCATGGGGCCGGGAGACTCGGGTTTTTCATGGATCACCAAAATTCTCAATTCTAGATACCCAGAGGGTGAGCGGTATCGGATGGCTAGCCACGTAGTGCGGCTGCTCGGGAAGCAACTCGACTCCGATGGCCCGGGACGAATTTCCTGCGTGAATGGCACATGGGCGGATCCACTCGTGCGCTTCTTATCGTTGTGCGAGAAGTTCCACAACACGGATTCCCCACCATATCCAGGGTCCATTGCCCTCCGCCTTTTATCCGCCAGCCCAGAATCTGCTGGTTATGGCGCAATGATTTTACCCGTCCTCACGTGGACACTACTCCCAACCCACCCCCTTCAATGGCGCGGTCTGGCTCTGAAAATCTTCCATACATTCGGGTTCGGATGGTTCTCCCCACAGATGCAGATCGTCTCAGACGAGGACCTCGGGAAGTTTCTCCAAGCAGTCGGTGACCCATTCCAGTACACTCCGGACCTTCCTCTCCAGGATGGGAATCCTGCGGGTCCGGCCGATTACGACCCCATGAATGCCGCGGTTGTCCTGATCAAATTTGCATCATCGGATCTGTGGCGGAAGCACCTCCGCCCCTCGAACTTCACCTCCTGCGAAGATATTGTGTCCAGAGAAGAGGGTAGAGCCGCTTTCAGAAAGGTGCTCGACACGTTAGTCGGCGAATGGTCGGGGCTCTCTCGTAGACCTACGAAGATCACCACAGCTATCGAGCGCCTTAAGGAACTTCAGTGTTTGAACACAGTTGAGGTCGTGATCACGTGGGCACAGGACAGAGGTATCGGAAGTCCGGAGGATCACGAGGGTTGGAAGTCGGCACGAGCATGAAGTCTAGGCATATAGTGTTCGGTGGGTACCAACCTTCGATGGACCGCAACCTGGATGTTCAATTGACTCTCTCGGTCATGTCAGTTGAAGAGTTTATATTATCTATTTGGCTATGATCGATTAAACGGTTATCACCATCGTCCCATGTGAGGATATATCGGATCGAAAGACAGTACGCCCGTTCCGGGGCGATCCACGCCCAAACCAAATATCGTGCCTGTCTGCCGCAGCGGAGGGTAGTAGTAACTAAATAGGCCCGGGGCGCGAACGTTGATCAACGGAAGAAGATGGGGAGAAGACAAATCGGAAGCGATTGTGACACCTGGGAGACAAGTCCGTGCGGGTTGAGCGTGGCCGTTGAATGGCGGGGAAGGGAAGAGTGAGAGAGGCGCCACCACTCAAATTAACGGGAAGAATGGAAAACGTCACTGATGTGACATGTAACAAACGAACAGCCCTTCGATGGAGGCGCTTATGATTCCCAAGATTAGACTTGCGTTTGTGGCCACTCATGTGGCACACTTACGAAGCCCCATCCACTGGAGACCAGCAACTGGGCTAATGATCGTGTTCTTGTTTGCACTTGTTTGTCCCTGCCAAAAATAACCCGCTCGACAA
>Ga0307513_10005907_pt1 | contig 16067 bp, 12 predicted proteins | sample 15_EM_MG_FD_202174 | JGI IMG/M metagenome (GOLD analysis project Ga0307513, IMG submission 202174) | Populus trichocarpa ectomycorrhiza microbial communities from riparian zone in the Pacific Northwest, United States - 15_EM | ecosystem: Host-associated > Plants > Roots > Unclassified | place... | reverse complement strand
CGCCGCCAGGATCCAGGGCGCCCAGCGAGTCAACAGGGTGGCGGGATCTCCCAGCATCCTGGCCAGCGCCGCCTCGCCGCCGCTGATCGTCGGATAGAATGCGAAGAAGGCCGCCACGCCGACCACCAACTCGACGGCCATCACGATGCAGAAGAGGGCGAAGGCCACGCCCATCATCTTGAGACCGTGGCCCTTGGTCAGCCGCCAGGAGTCGAACAACACGAACCGCCGCTCGGCGAAGGCCATGGGCCCTGTCAGCGCAAACCGCATCGCGAGCCAGAAGAACAGCAGGAAAACGGCGAAACCCAGGAGGAACGTCAGGCCCGTCGCCCCGGCGCCCTGGCCGCCCATCGAGCCCAGGATGCCGACCGGTATCGCCACGACGATGATGGCGATGACGGCGAGGATCACGAGCGCCGCCGAGGACAGAAGCATCCACAGCTCCGCCTTGCCCAGCCGCAGGTAGACGTAGCGGCGATCGTCCGGCTGCAGGATCGCGCGGAAGATCGCGCCGTAGAGCAGGGTGTAGGCAAGGATCGAGCAGACCCAGATCACCGGCTGGTAGGCCGCCATGCTGGCGTTCAGCTCGGCCAGGAGGCGCGGGTCGGCTTCTTCCCCGGCCGCCTGCATCATCGCGGCCATCTTTGGCCAGAGGCCGACCTGCGGCAGGAGACCCAGCACCAGATAGACGCCGGCCCAGGCGACGACCGCCAACGGCTCGCGCCGGATCAGCCGGAAGCCCGACGCGACGGCCTTGCCGCCCCCAAATCCTGCCATTTGACGCGCTCCCCAGCCCTGTCGGGTCGAGAATAGGCGCCGATGTACAAATTTGGCCAGGAGGCGTGGAGAACCCTAGCTCGGCCGCATCTTCCGCGCGCTGAAATAGCGTTCGAGCGCCCGGTCCGAACCGCCGGGCGCAGCCAGCGCCACATAGCCGTCGGGACGGAGCAGATAGGCCGCGTTGCGCTGCAGGCCGGCCTTCTCCGCCGCGGCGGTCCAGCGATGCGGGTGCAGCGTCACGCCGTTCATGGCGCACCAGTCCTCGAGGTTCTGCCGCACCTCGCCATGCACCTCGACATGCCAGCTGCGCGGATCGAGCCCTTCATAGTTGTCGCCCGAAGCGGTCTCCACCCACGGCATGCGGTCCCCGCCCCGCACCCGCCCCGCGGAGCCGGCGCTGAGCGCGCTCCGGCGATAGGCGATTCCGATCTGCGAGATGGTCCGGAACATCAGGGCCCGCACCGCCGCCAGCCGGACCGCGAGCCCCACCACGATCGGAAACACCCGCGTGCGCACGAAGCGGGCGAACGGACCGGGGCTGGTCGCCACGGTGAAGACCTCGTCCGTCGTCGCCACCAGCCGGACCGCGAACGCCCGCCGTTCCGCCTGATAGGTGTCAAGCAGGGCGTCTTGCGCCCGGCCCTGCAGCACCGCCGCCAGCTTCCACGCCAGGTTGATGGCGTCGCCCAGCCCGGTGTTCATGCCCTGACCGCCCGCCGGGCTGTGGATGTGCGCTGCGTCGCCGACGATGAAGGCGCGGCCCTTGCGGAACGAGTCAGCGACCCGGTGGTGCACGCGGTAGGTCGAGAACCAGTTCACCGTCTCGATCTGGATTTTCATGCCGTCGATCGCGGCGCGGCTCACGTCGTCGAAGGTCAGCGTCTCCGGATCGGCGCGAGCGTCCGCCACCGTGCCGATCAGCCGCGCACGGCCTCGCCCTTTCAGCGGGAAGATCGCCAGGAAGTCGGCGGTATCCAGGTCGACGTGCAACTCGCCGTCCAGCGCGGGCCCTGAGCCCTGGACGTCGGCGATGTAGAAGAGCTGAGCGTAGGTCCCGCCCGGGAACTCTCCCGCCACATGCTTGCGGACCATCGAGTGGGCGCCGTCGCAGCCGACGATGTAGTCCGCCTCGCAGGCCTCCCCGCTGACGACCGCGGAAACGCCGCTGGCGCTCTGCGAGAAGTCCGTGACCTCGATCCCGCGCTCGACCTTGACGCCCAGGTCGGCCAAGCGCGCTTCCAGCATCCGCTCGTGCTCGTCCTGCGGATACAGGATCACATAGGGGTAGGGGCTGAGGCCCTGGCCGATTGGGCCGAACAGCGCCTGCGCCACGCGCCGGCTGTGGACCCAGAAGTTGGCCGCGGCCACGCGCCGGCCGTCCTCCACCACCGCCTCGTCGAGACCGAGTTGGCGATAGAGCTCCAGCGTGCGGGCCTGCACCGCCACCGCCCGCGAGGTGGCGCCCGCCTGCGCCAGCTTGTCGACGATCCGAACCTTGACGCCGAGATGGGCCAGCCAGAGCGCCAGGACCAGGCCGGTGGGGCCGGCGCCGACGATCAGGACCTGGGTGCGCGGCATGGACCTTCCAGAGCTAGAGCCGGTCCTCCGGCGCCAGGCGGGATGTAGCTTCGCGCGGCGTCACCAGCTTGGCGAGGCGCGGCTTCAGCCACTGTTCGAAGTCGTCCACGAATTCATAGACCACCGGCACCAGAACAAGCGAGAGCACGGTCGAGGTGATCAGGCCGCCGATCACCGCGACCGCCATCGGTTGGCGGAACTCCGCGCCCTTCTCCAGGGCCAGGGCGGTGGGCAGCATGCCGGCCATCATCGCCATGGTGGTCATGACGATTGGCCGGGACCGCTCGCGGCAGGCCTCGATCAGCGCCTCGCGCTGGCTCATGCCCTCGCGCTCGCGCTCGATGGCGTATTCGACCAGCAGGATCGAGTTCTTCGCCGCCAGGCCCAGCAGCATCAGGAAGCCGATCAGCGAGGGGATCGACAGCGACAGGTTGAAGGCCAGGAGGCCCAGGAAGGCGCCGCCCACCGCCAGCGGCAGGGCCGACAGGATCACCCCCGGCTTGAAGAAGCTGCGGAACAGCAGCACCAGCACGCCGTAGATCATCGAGACGCCGGCGAAGATCGCCAGGCCGAAGCCCGCGAACAGCTCCTGCTGCGCTTCGGCGTTGCCGGTGGCGGCTGGAGCCACCCCGGGCGGCAGGTGCTGCATGATCGGAAGCTTCTTCACCGCCGCTGTGGCGTCGCCCAGTTCCGCGCCGTTCAGCTCGGCTTGGACAGTGATCTGCCGCTGGCGGTTCAGCCGCTCGATGCGCGCCGGGCCGGCCTGGAAGTCGACGTCGGCCACGGAGTCCAGCGTCGTCGAGCCGCCGTTGGCCGTCGGCACGCGCAGCGAGCGGATGCGCTCGATGTCGGCGCGGGCGTCGGACGGCAGGCGAATGCGGATCGGAATCCGCCGCTCGCCTTCGTTCAGCTTCGGCACATTGGCCTCGATGTCCCCGACCGTGGCCACGCGGACGATCTGCGAGATCGCGTCCACCGACACGCCCAGGCGCGAGGCTTCGTCCGTGCGCGGGCGGATGACCACCTCGGGTCCGACCGGCGGCGTCGAAGGCCGCGGATCGGCGATCTGCTTGAGGGTGCGCATCTGGCGCTCCAACTCGAGCGCCGCCCGTTGCAGGTTGGCGGGATTGTCGCCGGCGAGGATCTGCTGGAAGCCCGCGGTGCCCTGGAAGTCCAGGAAGCTCACCCGCACATCGGGGATGTCGCGCAGCCCCTGGCGGAAACGGGCCTTGATCTCGTCGCCGCTCGCGTGGCGTTTCGGATCGAGCAGGATGGTGACCGTACCGTCGCGCAGGTCGCCGCCGCCGCCGCCGAACGAGCCTGGTCCGAAGGTGGTGGCCGTCGAGCCGATCTGGATGAAGACGTCGGCGATGTCCGGCTTGCCGGCGAACAACGTGTTCAGGCTGCGCGCGGTTTCTTCCATGTCCTCGACGGTCGCGCCCGGCGGGCCCTGCACCTTCACATAGAGGTAGTCCGGATCGCCGGCCGGCTGGAAGCCCTTGGGCAGCAGCGGCACCAGCATGATCGACCCGACGAAGATTACGGCGCCGATGATCGAGGCGATGATCCGGTGGTCCAGCGCCCAGTTCAGCACATTGGGATAGAGCCCCTCGAAGGGCTTGCGCTCGTGGGCCGCGTGCGCGGGCTTCAGCAGGTAGGCGGCCATCAGCGGCGTCAGCAGTCGCGCCACCACCAGCGAGAAGATCACCGCGACCGAGACGGTCAGGCCGAACTCCTTGAAGAACTGGCCGGGGATGCCGGGCATGAAGCTGACCGGCGTGAACACCACGACGATGGCCATGGTGGTGGCGACGACCGCCAGGCCGATCGCGTCGGCCCCTTCGATGGCGGCCTGGTAGGGTCTGACGCCGCGGGCCACGCGCTTTTCGATGTTCTCGATCTCGACGATGGCGTCGTCCACGAGAATCCCGATGACCAGGGTCAGCGCCAGCAGGGTGACCACGTTCAGCGAGAACCCGGACATCTTCATCACGAAGAAGGTCGGGATCAGCGAAACGGGCATCGCGAAGGCGGTGATCAGCGTCGCGCGCCAGTCACGCAGGAACAGCAGCACCACCAGCGCCGCCAGGATCATGCCTTCCAGCAGCACGTGCTGGGTCGCCTTGAAGCTCGCGCGGGTCTCGTCGACGGTGGACAGGATCTTGGTGACGGTGACGCCCGGATGGGCCTTCACCAGCTGGGCGATCTTGGCGTTCACCGCGTCCTCGGCGGTGACGTCGCTGGCCTCCTTGGTCTTGGCGACCTGGAAGCCCACGACGGGGCGGCCGTTCAGGCGCGCGAAGCCGCGGACCTCGGCGGCGCCGTCGCCGACCTGCGCCACGTCGGTCAGCTTCACGAAGCGTCCCGAACCCGTGGGGATGACCATCTCGCGCAGTTGCGAGAGCTTGCTCACGGAACCCAGCACCCGCAGCGTCTGTTCGCGGCCGCCGACGTTGACCCGGCCGCCAGGGGCGTCGAGCTGCACGCCGCGCAGGGCATTGTTGACCTGGGCCGCCGTCAGGCCGTGCGCCGCCAGCCGGTCGGGGTCGACGATGATATTGATCTCTCGCGCCACGCCGCCGACGCGGGTGACCTGCGAAACCCCCTTAGCGGTCTGCAGGGTGCGCGCCACGGTGTCGTCCACGAACCAGGAGAGCTCCTCGTCCGACATGGCCGGAGCGGCGATGGCGTAGGTCAGGATCGGGGCGGCGCTGTCGATCTCGACCTGGGTGATGGTCGGTTCGTCGATGTCACGCGGCAGGGTCGCCCGAGCCTGGTCGATCTTCGAGCGGACCTCGTCGGTCTTCTTCTGCAGGTCGAGACCCATCTCGAACTCGATCGAGGTGGTGGAAACCCCCTGGGTCACCGTCGACATGACGTTGTTGACGCCGGAGACGCCGGCGATGGCGTCCTCCACGGGTCGGGTGATCTGGGTCTCCATCTCGCCAGGCGCGGCGCCGTTCTGGGTGACGGTGACCGCGACGATCGGGAACTGGACGTTCGGGTATTGCTTGATCGCCAGGCCGCCGTAGGAAATCCAGCCGGCCAGCACCAGCGCAATGAACAGCACGGCCACCGGGACGGGGTTGCGGATCGCCCAGGCGGAGATCGCGAAACGCTGGGTGTGCGACTCGCTCATCGGCGTGCGGGCCCCGCCGCCGCGGCCACCTTGGCGACCGGCGCCGCAGCGCGGGTCGGCCGGACCAGGTCTCCGTCCAGCAGGAAGGCCGCGGCGTTCTGCACGATCCAGGCGCCGGCGGGCGGGCCCTTCACCAGTTGCACGAGGCCGTTGCCGCGCTGACCGGTCTGGATCAGCACGCGCTTGACGCGGTTGTCGGCGCCCACAGTCACCACGCTGGCGCCGTCGGCGTCATAGCGGATCGCCGTCTCCGGCACCGACAGCACCTGGCCCGAAACCTCCTCGAAGACCGCGCGGGCGAAGCCGCCGGCCCGGATGTCGCTGCGCACCGGCAGGTGGACGCGGACCATGCCGAGCTTCGTCTGGCTGTCGATCTGCGGGCTCACCAGCCGCACCACGCCCTGGGCCGTAGCGCCGCTCGGCAGGGTCACGGTGGCGTGCTGGCCGGGCCGGATGTTCGCCAGGTCCTCTTCCGAAAGCTGCGCGGCCAGTTCGACCTCGCCGTCGCGGGCGAGGCGGAACCACGGCGTGGTTCCCACCGCCGAGGTGTCGCCCGGCCGCACCGTGCGCTCCAGGACGATGCCGCTGACCGGCGAGACGACCGAGAGCTTGGAGGCGCGGGTCTTGACGTCACGCAGGGCCGCGGCCTGGGCGTTGGCGGCGGCGCGCGACGCGCGGGCCTGGAAGCGGCGCTGGTCGATGGCCTCCTGGCTGAGCACGCCGGCGTTGTCGAGGTCGGCGACGCGCTTGGCCTGGTCCTCGGCCTGCAGGGCGTTGGCCTCAGCCTGCAAAGCATTGGCCTCGGCCTGGGCGACCTGCGCCTGCATCAGCGCCGGGTCGAGCTGGACCAGGGTCTGGCCCTTCTTCACGACGGACCCCACGTCCACCAGCACGCGGGCCACGCGGAAGCCGCTGACTTCCGGCAGTACGGCGGCCTCCTCGCGCGGCAGCAGGTCGCCGGACGCGGCCAACGCGCCGGTGATGGCGCGCGGCAGGACCTGCACCACACGCACGGCGCGGGCCTGCTGCGCGTCCGTCGTCTTCGGCGCCGGCGCCTTGTGGCAACCGGCCAGCGCCAGCGCGGCCACGAGCGGGATAAGTACGGGGTGGAATCTCATGCGGTCTCGCTTAGCGGGCCTGCGCCTGGGTGATGTATTTCTCGGACGGCCAGCCGCCGCCGAGCGCCTTGTAGGCGGTCACGGTGCCGCGCAGGGCCTGGACCTGCGCCGACGTCAGTTGCGTGCGTGTCTGACGCCACGACTGCTCGATGCTCAGGGTCGTCTGCAGATCGGTGAGGCCGCGATCGTAGCCGAGGCGCGACGCCTCGAACGCCCGCCGCGCGCGCGCCTCGCCGTCGGTCAGGATGGTCACGCGCCGCCGGTCGGCGTCCAGGCGAACGAGCGCGCCCTCGGAATCCGAGAACGCCGTCTGCACCGCCTTTTCGTAGGCGATGACGGCCTGTTCGGTCCTGGCGCCCTGGGCCTTCGCGTCGGCCAGGAGGCGGGGGAGGGACAGCACCGGCTGGGTGATCGAACCGCCGATCGTATGGCTCTGGGTGGTGGAGGAGAAACCCGGCTGCTCGATCTTCGACCAGCCGATGCCTGGCGTGAACAGCAATGTCGGCAGGATCGCCAGCCGCGCGGCCTGCAGCCGCCCAAGCTGTGAGTCGATGCGCGCCTGCGCCTCGCGCACGTCTGGCCGGCGCGCCAGGAGGTCGCTGGGCAGTCCCACCGGGACGACGGGCAGCATGCCGACCACCGGACTTACGCTGATGTTGGCCGTCGGCTCGACGATCCGGCCGGCGAGGATGAGCAGCAGACGCTTCTGGACCTGGATCTCGCCTTCGAGGGTCGCGATCTGAGATTCGGCCTGGGCCAGGTCGCCGGCGACCCGGTCGGCGTCTGACGTCGCCGCGATGCCCACCTGCGCGCGCTTGGTCGTCACGTCGTAGAGCGAGCGCTGGATGCGCGCCGTCTCGCGCTGATCCGCCAGCTGGATCGCCAGCCCCCGCGCCAGGAAGTAGGCGTCGGCGACCTGCGCGGCCAGGCTGGCGCGCGTGCCCTCGTAGTCGAACTGGGCGGCCGCCACATCGCCGCCCACGGCCTTGGCGGCGGCGAACATCCGGCCGAACAGATCGACTTCCCAGCTCACGTTGAGATTGGCGGCCGAGCTTTCCGAGCTGCCGCTGGTCGAGAAGCCGGGAATGTTGGCCACCGTGCCAGAGAGTTGCTCGGTCGTGGTCTTGCGGGTCGAGGCGGTGGCGTCGCCCTGCGGCAGGAACTGCGAAAGCGCGCTCACCCGCGCCGCGCGGGCTTCCTTGAGCCGTGACGCCGCGCTCTTGGCGTCCGGGTTATTGACCAGCGCCTGGTCGATCAGGCCGGTCAGCTCCGGGTCGTTGAAGTTGAGCCACCAGCGATCCAGCGCCAGCGAGCCCGCCGGCGCGGCGTTGGGCGGCGCCTCATAGGCCGCCGGCAGGCTGACGTCGGCCTTTCGGGCCGTGGCGCAACCGGCGAGCGCAAGGCAAGCCACGACGGCAATGGAGATAGCGGGACGCATGCGAAACTTCGTTATGGGAGCCAGGTTGCCGTCTGATGACCGAGTTGTAGTCGCCGCACCCACGCCTTTTGGATGCAAGGGGCGGCTCTTCTGGATGCGGGGCCTCCTCTTAGCTAAACTCCGTACCTTGTAAAGTGTTATTTGCTGTGTACGCTCGTGAGCGATGGTCACGGAATTCTCAGGCGGCGGCGACCTTAAGCGCAGCATCGCGCTCCTGTGGGGCGTGTCCGGAACCGGCCGCCGCGGCCCCAAGCCCAGCCGCTCCGTTGAAGAGGTCGTGTCGGCCGCCATCACCCTCGCCGACGCCGAAGGTCTGCCGGCGCTATCCATGCGCCGCGTCGCCGAGACGCTCGGGCTCTCGCCCATGTCCCTCTACACCTATGTCCCCTCCAAGGCCGAGCTTGTCGACCTGATGGTCGATCGCGTCGCCGCCGAGATCTCCGAGCCCGACCCGGCGCTTACCGGTTGGCGCGAGAAGGTGGAACACCTCGCCAGGCAACGCTGGTCCATGGCCCAGCATCACCCCTGGCTCATGCAGGTCGGGGTCCACCGCCCGCCGCTCGGCCCCAATGTCCTGGCCAAGCTCGAGACCACCTTGCAAGCGCTGGACGGCCTGGGCCTGAGCGAACTCGAGATGGATCACCTGAGCGTGCTGATCCTCGACTATGTGCGCGGTTCGGCCCGCGCCGCGCTGGACGCCCGCGAAGTGGAGAAGCAGAGCGGCATCACCGACGAACAGTGGTGGGCCCTGAACGAGGAACTGCTCCAGGGCCTCATCGAGCCCTCCGACTATCCCACCACGGTGCGCGTCGGCGACGCCTACAAGGCCGCCCAGTTGGCCGGCCTCAATCCCGTCGCGAACTTCGAGTTCGGCCTGCAGCGGGTGCTCGACGGCATTGCGGTGTTCATCGACCGGCGATGCTCAGAGACGGTCTAGCCGTCACCGCTGCGAGCCCATAGTCTCCGCGCGCCTTCGTACCCCTCACCCGAGTGTTTGATGAAAAAGCTTCTGTTCTGCGCGGCGGCCGTCTGCGCGTTTTCCGCCCCCGCTTTCGCCGCCGATCCCGGCATCGATCCGGCCAAGCTGTCGGAGCACATCAAGGTCCTGTCCTCGGACGCCTTCGAGGGCCGCGGCCCGGCGACGGAGGGTGAGAAGAAGACCGTCGCCTACATCTCCGAACAGTTCAAAGCCGCCGGCCTGCAGCCGGGCGGCGACCTGGTGAAGGGCGCCCGCGTCTGGACCCAGGACGTGCCGCTCGCCCGCTTCCGCACCACCGGCCCCGTGAAGGTCAGCGTGACCGCCGGCGGCGCGACCCAGGACTGGACCCAGGGCGGCCAGATCGCCATCCGCGCCGCCCAGACCGGCGTGAACCACCTGACCATCAAGGACGCCCCCGTGGTCTTCATCGGCTATGGCGTCACCGCGCCCGAGCGCCAGTGGGACGACTTCAAGGGCGTCGACCTGAAGGGCAAGGTGGCTCTGGTCCTGGTCAATGACCCCGATTTCGAGACCGGTAAGGGCGACTTCGGCGGCAAGGCCATGACCTACTACGGCCGCTGGACCTACAAGTACGAGGAAGCCGCGCGCCACGCCGGCGCCCTGGGCTTCCTGGTCATCCACGAAACCGCGCCTGCCTCCTACGGCTGGAACACCGTCAAGAATTCCAACACCAACGAGATCTTCGACATCATCCGCAAGAACCCGGCCGAGGCGCACGCCCCGCTGGAGGGCTGGGTGCAGCGTGACGTCACCGTCGACCTCTTCAAGAAGGCCGGCCTCGACTTCGAGGAGGCCAAGAAGCTCGCCCAGACCCGCGAGTTCAAGCCGATGGAATTGAAGGGCGTCACCTTCTCCACCGACTATGCGATCGACGCCCAGAAGGTGGTCTCGCACAACGTCGTGGGCGTCCTGCCCGGGAGCAAGCATCCCGACGAGCGGATCATCTACACCGCCCACTGGGATCACCTGGGCGTCGGCTTGCCGGACGCCAAGGGCGACAAGATCTACAACGGCGCGGTGGACAACGCCTCGGGCGTCTCAGGCCTGATCGAGCTGGCCCGGGCCTTCGCCAAGGCGCCGCGTCCCGAGCGGAGCGTCCAGTTCATGGCCGTCACCGCCGAGGAGAAGGGCCTGCTGGGTTCGGAATACTACGCCACCAACCCGCTCTATCCGCTGGCCACCACCGTCGGCAACATCAACATGGACGGCGCGGCGGTGAACGGGCCGGCCAAGGACATCTCGACCTCCGGCGACGCGGGCCTGACCCTGCAGGACGACCTGATCGCGGTGGCCAAGGCGCACGGCCGCTCGTTCACACCGGACTCGCGTCCAGAGGCCGGCAGCTTCTTCCGCTCCGACCACTTCTCCTTCGCCAAGCAGGGCCTGCCCGCCCTGTCGTTCGGCTCCGGCCGCGACCTGGTGAACGGCGGCGTCGAGGCCGGCAAGGCGGCTCAGGAACTCTATGTCCGCGAGCGCTACCACCAGCCGGCGGACGAATTTAATCCCAACTGGGACTTGAGCGGCATGGCCCAGGACCTGACCATCGCCTTCGATCTCGGCGAGCAGCTCGCCAACTCGCGCGAGTGGCCGGAGTGGAAGGCGGGCTCCGAGTTCAAGGCCGCTCGGGACAAGACGGCGAACCAGAGGAAATAGGACGATGGCGGCGGGACGTATCCGGTGCGGGATCGGCGGTTGGACCTTCGAACCCTGGCGCGGCGTCTTCTATCCGAAAGGACTGAAGCAAGCCGACGAGCTGCACTATGCGTCTCGCCACCTGACGGCCATCGAGATCAACGGCACCTACTATTCCAGCTTCAAGCCGGACAGCTGGGCGAAGTGGCGCGCCGCCACGCCTGACGGTTTCAAGTTCGCGGTGAAGGCCTCGCGGTTCTGCGTGAACCGCAGGGTGCTCGCCGACGCCAAGGATTCGATGGCCATCTTCCTGGGTCAGGGCCTGACCGAACTGGGCGACCGCCTCGGCCCGATCCTGTGGCAGTTCATGGCCACCAAGAAGTTCGACTACGACGACTTCGCGGGCTTCATGGACCTGTTGCCCAAGCAGATCGGCGACCTGCCGGCCGCACATGTGATCGAAGTGCGCAACGCCACCTTCGCGGACCCGAAGTTCATTAGCCTCTGCCGCGACCACAACGTCACGATCTGTGTCTCCGAGAATGAGAACTATCCGATCATTCCCGACATCACCGGCGACCTGGTCTACCTGCGCCTGATCTCCGCCTCCGACGAGATCGAGACCGGCTACGAGCCCAAGGACCTCGACCTCTGGACCGGGCGCTTCAAGGCATACGCGCAGGGCCAGGTCCCGGGCGACCTCGCCCCCATCGACCGCACCGGCCCGCCCGAGGGCCCCTGCGACGTCTACGCCTTCGTCATCCACGAGGGCAAAGTCCGCGCCCCCGCCGCCGCCATGGAGTTCATCAAGCGGGTCGACGGGTAGGCCCCCCACCCATCTCTCGTCATCCACCGGTCGATTGAAAGAGGATCTGGGCGACCCAAGCCGAGTTGGTCCAGCGGAGGACCGCTTGGGTCCCCCGGATCGCGTCGTGACGGACCAGAGGATGACGTGGACTTTGATGATCCGCCCACGCCGCTTGACCTCCGCAGCGTCAGGGCGTCGGACTGGGAAAAACGATAGCGAGGAACGCCCCCATGGCCGAGTTCAAACAGAGCGACCTGATGTTCCGCGACGGCCTGATGAAGGGCGAGCGGATCCTGATCACCGGCGGCGGCACGGGGCTTGGCAAGGTGATGGCCGAGGCCTGCCTGATGCTGGGCGCCGAGGTCTATATCTGCGGCCGGCGCGGCGGCGTCATCGAGGCGGCGGCCAAGGACCTCAGCGACGCCCATGGCGGCAAGTGCGTCGGCATCGCCTGCGACATCCGCGTGCCGGAAGCCATCGCCGACATGATCGACACCATCTGGGCCGACGGCGGGGCGCTGACCGGCCTGGTCAACAACGCGGCCGGCAACTTCATCAGCCGCACCGAGGACCTCTCGGCCCGCGGCTTCGACGCCATCTCCAACATCGTCTTCCGCGGCTCGTTTTTCGTGACCCTGGAGTGCGGCAAGCGCTGGCTGGCGGAAGGCAAGCACGCCTCGGTGGTCTCGATCCTCACCACCTGGGTCTGGAACGGTGGGCCGTTCACCGTTCCTTCGGCCATGTCCAAGGCGGGCCTGAACGTGATGACCCAGTCGCTGGCGGTGGAATGGGGCAACCGCGGCGTGCGCTTCAACGCCATCGCACCGGGGCCCTTCCCGACGGAGGGCATGACCGCGCGCCTGAACCCCAGCGCCGTCGGCGCCGAGACGAAGCCGGCCGATCCGGGCATCCCGCTCGGCCGCAACGGCGAGATGCGCGAGCTCGCCAACCTCGCCGTCTACCTGCTGAGCCCGATGTCGGCCTATGTGAACGGCCAGACCATCGCCATCGACGGCGGCTCCCACCTGCAGGGCGGCGGCTTCTCGCGGCTGGCCTCCTGGGGCGACGCCGAATGGGAAGCCGCGCGCAACGCCATCCGCGCGACCAACGAGCAGGATCGCGCCAAACGGACAGTATAGGTTGCACATACCCCCACGGACCCTAGAATGACGCGCGTCACTTTTGAGTCACACGAGTCCCCATGTCCGTAGCCGCCGTATCCACCATCGCGTACCTGCCGGTCGGCAAGCGCGAGCAGACCAAGGTCCAGAACCGCCAGGCGATCCTGGACGCCGCGCGCGAGGTGTTCGGAGAGCTCGGCTACGAGACGGCGACCGTGCGCGACATCATCCGTCGCGCCGGCCTCGCGGCGGGGACCTTCTACAACTACTACCGCTCGAAGGAGGAGGTGTTCGCCGCCCTCGCCGACGACGGTGCGCGGCGGTTCGCACCGATCCTCAAGGGTCTGCGCGGCCACGGGCACGGCTTCGAGACCTTCGTCCGCCTGGCCATCGCCGCCTATTTCGGTTTCCTGGCCGACGAGCACGAGAACTGGGCCGCGCGGCGCCCGGCCGGCGAGCCGCACCTGCACATCCAGGGCGAGACGCCTGAGATGGCCGCGGTCTTCGCGGAAGTGCGCGACGCGCTCTCAGACGCCATCGCCGACCGCGAGGGGCCGAACGCCGACCCGGACTTCATGGCCGCCGCCTGCATCGCCATCGCCCGTGAGATCGGCGACAAGATGCTGGAGCGCCGCCCCATCGACATCGAAGCCGCCACGGCCTTTGCGGTGACCATGATCCTCGACGGCCTCAGGGGCCTGCCCAAAGCCGCGGTCTGAGGATGACGCGGCCGGCCACCCAGCGGCTGATCCTGCGCAAGGTGCTGGGGTTGCCCACGCCGATCCTGCGGCTGCTCTCCGGCGGGGCTGCGATCTATCAAGGCGGCCGCACGCTGGATCCGCGGCTGCAGTTCCTGGCCGCCCAGGCCCGCGGCGCGCCAGCGATGACGCAGATGACCCCGGACGAGGCCCGGCGCGCCAACGCCCGCCTCGTCACGGCCCTGACCGGCGACCCGGAGCCGGGCGTCACCTGGGAGTACCTGGCCATCGAGGGCCCCGGCGGCGCGATCCCCGCCCGCGCCTACCGCCCGCCCGTCCAGGACCCCGCCGCGCCGCTGGTGGTCTACGCCCACTTCGGCGGCGGTGTGATCGGCGACATCGAGACCTGCCACGCCTTCTGCACCATCCTCGCCAACATCGGCCGCTGCCCGGTGCTCTCGGTGGACTACCGGCTGGCGCCCGATCACCGCTTCCCGGCCGGCCTCGAGGACGTCCTGGCCGCCTACCGCTTCGGCCGCGACAACGCCGCCCGCTTCGGCGCGCCTGCGGGCCGCGCCGCCATCGGCGGGGATTCCATGGGCGGAAATTTCGCGGCGGTCGTCTGCCAGGAGTTGAAGCGCGCCGGTGAGCCGCAACCCTGTCTGCAACTGCTCATCTACCCCTGTGTGGACGTCGCCTCCCAGACCGCCTCGATGACCACCTACGCCGACGCCTTCCCGCTTTCGCGGCCGCTGATGGACTGGTTCATCGGCCACTACATCGGACCCGGCGACGACCCGGCCGACCCGCGTCTCTCGCCCATCAACGCCAAGAACCTCGCCGGCCTCGCGCCCGCGGTCGTCGTGACCGCCGGCTTCGACCCCCTGATCGACCAGGGCCTGGCCTATGCGCGGGCGTTGAAGGCGGCCGGCGTTCCGGTGGTCTATCGCTGCTACGACAGCCTCGCCCACGGCTTCACCGCCTTCACCGGCGCGGTCCCGGCGGCCGACGTCGCCTGCCGCGAAGTCGCGGGGCTGGTGCGAGAAGGTCTGGAAGGACGGATCTGCTGATGCGCGCGCTCGTCGTCGAAGACCTGCTCCCGGACTACGCCGGCTGCGTGGTGAAGGAGATTCCCACGCCCGAGCCCGGCCCCGGCGAGGTGCGGATCAAGGTCCGCGCGGCGGCCGTCAACTTCCCCGACCTGATGCAGACCCGCGGCGAGCACCAGCACAAGCCCACCGTGCCCTTCGTCGGCGGCCTGGAGCTGGCCGGCGAGGTGGATGCGCTCGGCGCGGGCGTCACTGGCTTCCAGCCCGGCGACGCCGTGGTCTCCGGAGGCCGCGGCGGCTTCGCGGAATACGCCATCCTTCCCGCCGCGACGCTTCGCAAGAAGCCCGCCAACCTGAGTTTCAGCCAGGCCGCCGGCTATCCGGTCGCCTACCTGACCGCCCATGTGGCGCTGACCCGCTGCGCGCGGGCCGAGGCCGGCGAGTGGGTGCTGGTGCACGGCGCATCCGGCGGCGTCGGGCTGGCCGCCGTGGACTACGCCAAGCTGCACGGCTGCAGGGTCATCGCCGCCTCGGCGTCCGACGCCAAGCTGGCGGTGATCGAGAAGGAGTACGCGCCCGACGCCACCGTCAACGTCACAGGCGGCTTCCGCGAGCGGGTGAAGGAGATCACCGGCGGGCGCGGCGCGGACGTGATCTACGACCCCGTCGGCGGCGACGTCTTCGACGAGAGCCTGCGCTGCATCGCCTTCGGCGGCCGCATCCTCTCCATCGGCTTCACCTCGGGACGCCTGCCTGTGCTGCCGGTCAACATCGCGCTCATCAAGGGCTTCTCGGTGATGGGCGTCCGGGCCGGCGAATACGGCCGCCAGTTCCCCGAAAAAGGCCGCGAGAACAACGAGGCCATCTGGAATCTCGCCCAAGCCGGCCTGGTGAAGCCCCGCGTCGACGCCGAATACCCGCTCGACCAGTGGCGCGTCGCCTTCGACTCCCTCGCCGACCGCAAGGTGATCGGCAAGACCATCATCCGGCCCGACCTTTGAGGACCCGTCCATGACCATCGGCAGCGAAGACCAACTGAAAAAGCTGAAGGTGGCCGGACGCACGTTCGGCGCGCCGATCTAAAGCAGATGTACAAGCGCATCCTGCTCGCCAGCGACGGCGCTCACGAGAGTCTCGTGGCCCTGCGGGAGGGCGCGCTCATGGCGCAGGCGCTGGGCGCGGTGGCGTTCCTGCTGATCGTGGAGGGGGAGAGCGCGGGCTTCCAGTTCGTGAACGCGGTCCATCCCGGGGTCCAGCGTGACCCCCAGCCGCTGCTCGACCTCCTGGCCCTCGGCCTTGACCGTCTGAGGACCCTGGGCGTGGAGGCGCAGGGACAGGTGTGCATCGGCGAACCCGCGCTGGTGATCGGCGAGACGGCGCGAACCTTCGGGGCCGACCTGGTGATCGTCGGGCATCGTCGGCAGAGCATCCTGCAACGATGGTGGTCGGGGGCGTCCGGCGCCTATCTGGTCGACCAGGTCGGCTGCAGCATCCTCGTCGCGCGACCGCGTCATACGGAGCCTGCGCAGGCGGATCGGCGCTGACCCTGAAATCCCCGGGGATATCGGTGGGCGCGAAGGGCGTCGGCGGCGCGCGGGGGCGACTTCCCCGCGCCTTTCACCCGCTGCGTGACCCCGGAGGGTCCGCCCCCCCTAGCGCGAGGCGGCCTGCCCGATGGCGGCGACCGGCCGGGGACCCGCGGCATC
>Ga0307513_10005905_pt1 | contig 16072 bp, 18 predicted proteins | sample 15_EM_MG_FD_202174 | JGI IMG/M metagenome (GOLD analysis project Ga0307513, IMG submission 202174) | Populus trichocarpa ectomycorrhiza microbial communities from riparian zone in the Pacific Northwest, United States - 15_EM | ecosystem: Host-associated > Plants > Roots > Unclassified | place... | reverse complement strand
AAATCTGCCAATTACCTCCAATTTACTCCTTTTTACATCTTTCATCCAAAAGTGCCTTCAAAACATAAAACAAAGAATATCAAGGCATTTTATATATATAACATGGACAAAACATTAGGTAGATGTGGGTAAAACTATCGAATAATATGGTTACATCACCTATGTAGAACAAAAGATGAATGAACACATGCACAAACCCTTACTCAAGAAACATGAATGATTTTGAATGCATGAACCCAAGGGAGGGCCGACCATGGTGATGGCTAGACATAATATGAATTAGAGTGACAAAATGCATGGATGATGATCTTATGAGACTTCTCGAAACATTTTTGAATAAAAAACAGAATCATACTTGTGTTGATGATGTAAATTCTGCATATTTGATTGATGAAATTATATAAAAAGGTCGTGGAATGATGTTAAGTGCAAATTATGTTATTAATAAACCTTGAAAGCATGCTGCAGTTGAAACAGGAACCACACCATATAATGCTTCAGTTTTGTTTGTTTGATTGACGAACATGTGTAATTATAAATCAAGAGAATGAATTGTGAATTGTAATTGTGATTGTGAGAAATATGATGATTTGCATGTGTAGCTAAGTGTATTGGGTAGCAATGTCCGACAATAAGGATTGAGGGAACAATGAGAGAATTCGCCTTGACAAACACCGTAAGGGAATTAAGTTCGTGACCGAAAATGAACACTTGGAATTATGAATTTCTAGTGGTGGTGTTGATGTAGTACCATGATGTAAGTGAAAACATGGAATGAATGAATTCAGAAAACCTTACTAAATAAACTTGTGTTGTCCGCAACGAACTAGTGTTCGCTGCCGAAAGTGTTGTCTACAGCGAATCAGTGTTCCCTGCTGAAGTTCTGCTGTCTGTAGAGAAATAGGATTTGCTGTCGAAATTGTGTTGTGAGTAGCAAACTAGTGTTCGTTGCCGAAAGTGTGTTGTCTACAGCGAATCAACATTCGCTGCAGAAGTTCTGTTGTCTGCAGCGAAATAGGATTGACTGCTCAAATTGTGTTGTCTGCAGTGAACTAGTGTTCGTTGCCAAAAGTGTGTTGTTTGCAGCGAATCAACTTTCGCTGCCAAAATTCTATCGTCTGCAGAGAAATAGGATTCGCTGTCGAAATTGTGTTGTCTGCAGCGAACTAGTGTTCGCTGCTGAAAGTGTGTTGTCTGCAGCGAATCAACGTTCGTTGTCGAAGTTCTGTTGTCTGCAGCGAAATAGGATGTATGCAGGAATCAGCTTTCGCTGCCGAAATTGTGTTGTCTGCAGCGAACTAGTGTCGCTGCCAAAATTGTGTTGTCTGCAACGAAATACGATTCGCTGCTGAAATTTTGTTGTCTGCATCGAACTAACTTTCGCTGCCAAAAGTGTGTTGTCTGTGGCGAATCATCATTCGCTGCCGAAGTTTTGTTATCTACAGCGAACTAGTGTTCGCTGCCGAAAGTGTGTTGTTTGCAGCGAATCAGCGTTCACTATAGAAGTTCAGTTGTTTGCAGCGAATAAGATTTGCTGTCAAAATTGTGTTGTCAGCAGCAAACCAGTGTTCGCTGCCAAAAGTGTGTTGTCTGCAGTGAAATAGAATTTGCTATCAAAATTGTATTGTCTACAGCGAACTTGTGTTCGCTGCTGAAAGTGCATTATCTGCAGTGAATCAGCGTTCATTGTCAAAGTTCTGTTGTGTGCAGCGAAATAGGATTCGCTGCCAAAATTGTGTTGTCTGCAGCGAATCAGCTTTCGCTGCCGAAAGTGTGTTGTCTATAGTGTATCAGCGTTCACTGTCAAAATTGTGTTGTGTGTAGCAAATCAGCGTTTGCTGCTGAAATTGTCTTGTCTGCAGCAAACGCTACCAAAAGTGCGTTGTAATAGGATTCACTACTGAAATTGTGTTGTCTGCAGCGAATCAGCTTTCGCTACTAAAATTGTGTTGTCTGCAGCGAATCAGCTTTCGCTACTAAAATTGTGTTGTCTGCAGCGAACTAGTGTTCGCTGCTGAAATTGTGTTGTCTGCAGGGAATCAGTGTTCGTTGCTGAATTTCTATTGTGTACCGTAAATTAGTTTTCGCTGACGATTCTGGATCACTAGCGAACCAGTTTTCACTAACTAAATTCTGCATCAGATTTACGTATCTGAAATGGTCTGGTGATTAAAATGATTACTTTGTGTGATTGTAATATGTGGAACAATGGAACATGAACTTGTGTATGCTTGAGACATGTATAGTGATGAGTTGTGTGATTACTGAATACAAACGTACTGATTTATAGCTATTGATGTCTTAGGTGGCGTGTCTGGGATTAGACCTTCGTCAAGACAAGGACACCCGCGGGTGGAACAGGTAGGTGGTTCCCACCTTTTTCTCGTATAATGTGTATGTTTTGAAATGATTTACTTATGATGATATATTATTAAATCTTTGTTGAACGATGAAACGATGATGAAGTGTTTGATTGAAAATTTGGATGATTGTCGAAATGATTATGAAATGTTGATCGATCTTGATGAATGTTGAAACAATGATGAAAATATTAATGTTCTAAAATGACCTGTTTGAGGTGGATATATTATCGTGTTGCGATGAATATTAAACCGACTATGAGATGTTGATTGGGCTATTATGAATTTGGGTTGTTGACGAATGATTGTATGAGTATTACGAAGGACCTACTGTTGTATTTTATTAAAAGTAAATGTGATGAATGGTTGTACGAGTATTTTGAAGGATCTATTGTTGTAGTTAATTGAAAGTAATTGTAATGAATAGTTGTATGAGTATTACGAAGAATCTACTATTGTATTTTATTGAATGTAATTGTGATGAATGATTGTATGAGTATTACGAGGGCTCTACTGTTGTATTTATTGAATGTTATTGTGATGAATTTTTGTATGAGTATTACAAGGGATCTATTGTTGTATTGTATTGAACATTAACCGTCATGAATGATTGGATGAAAAATATGAAAAGTCTATTATTGTGTTATACTGAATGCTAAACTCTTATGGAATGTTTGTTGGTGTATTACAAATGATATATAATATCATGTTATAGTGATTACATAAACTGCCTCTAGAACGTTTGATGGGTTAATGATTAGGTTCGGCTAATAGCATCCTAAGTGGATGACCGGGGTTGACAAATGATTAGCTTCGGCTAATAGCATCTTAAGTGGATGATCGGGACTGACAAATGATTAGCTTCGGCGAATGACATCTTAAGTGGATGACCGAGACTGCTAAATGATTAGCTTCTGCTAATGGCATCTTAAATGGATGACTGGAATGAGCTTCGGCTAATGGCATCCAAAATGGATGACCGAGATTGATAAATAATTAGTTTCGACTAATGACATCCTAAGTGGATGACCGAGATGAACAAATGATTAGCTTCGGCTAATGGCATCCTAAGAGGATTGCCGGATTTGGGAGTTATGAGTTAGTTTCAAGAGTTGATGCATTCATGAGTATTATGTTTTGTATGTACCAAGTATATGAAAGAACTATGATTGTTATGCTTTAAACAGAGAATAATGTTAGTTCGGTTAACGGTATTCGAGATGGATGACCGGGTTTGAGTATTGTAATTAGCCTCGGTAATTGACAAATTATTAAGGGTGGTATTTACATAAGTAAGGAGAAATGAAAGAATTATGCTCTTTTGGTCCATGAGTTAAATGTAACGTTAATATTGCTTTATTATGTTTTTTTTTTAAATTGCCTATAATGCTTGAAATTACCTTGTTCTGTGATAGGGACATCATACCAACATGGTGCGTAAGGAAATCCATTTCACGGCTCACTCATTTAAAAAGAATTATAAATTCACATGTTATGGGTGATATGAGTTTTGTATGAATAGACGTGTAAATCGCTCAATTAGTCATCCGACTCCTTTTGTAAAGACTTGTAATGACAAAATAAAATGGAACACGGATGTGAACGTGTGATCATGTAGATATGATGTGTATGAATATACGTATGTGGTATTCTTATGAGGATGTTATGTTGTGAAATTACATGAGGTCAGGATAACGAAAGTACTAGTTGTGTAACTTGCTGTTCGGCACCTTGTATGAACTCGTGATGATAACGAGACTAGAACATAAATGTGAATTTATGAGTATGTCGATATGATATAATGTAAAGCTATGAGTATGAAAACAAAATATTATGGGCATGTGTATTGAGAATATGTTTTATGGGAATGTTGATTTACGTTATCCTACGTGGATTGTGCCTTGTTAATGAATGAAATGCAATTATAAATTTGCAGAATGATATGGTGAAAAATATCTAAAACCAGATGATTAAATAAAAATAAAAATAAATAAAAATTTCCATCAATTTTAGCTTTGAAAAAGCCGGGTCATTACAGTTTCACGAACTTAAACCCTGATTGAAAGCTATAGTAAACCTCTACTTCCCCACCTAACCTTAAATCTTCATATGTATGCATTCCAAAGTAATATATTACAAATAAACTAGTGATGCATGAAGACATTCATCCATATGTAACATACATGCATGAACATGATAAAACATGCTAAAAAAATAAGTAAAATGTGAAAATTTAAACATATCAAATCAAATAAACCATATAAAACACACAAAACTTAGTCCAAAACTATATAAAAAAATCCCTAGTAGAGTTGTCATTCTGTCGCATGTGGACGCGGCGTAGCCGGATGTCAAGATCAAGGAGCCGCCACCTAATTGTTTGGTTTAAGATCACTAAAAGACCCGAATGTGCTGGGCTTATGAGAAATTCCAAGGGTAAGAGACTAGTTGTGGCTAGGGAATGTAGCACCCCTAGTATACCTTACATGAGATAAGCTGCATTATGTGATCTAGATATGGTTTAAAGGTTTTGATGGATTTTTAAATGATGATTTGTCTATGGCTTAAAATAAAGATTTACTCCCATGAATAAATCTCGCATTTTAAATTTATTATAAGCTCATATGTCTAGATAAATTCTTATGAGAAGAGTCCATGTAGGTGTCTTGATAGGGTTCACCTATCCTGGAATGCAAAAGGGTTCTCCACAACTCGTATATTATGGTGAAAAATAGTCCCAATTAAAATTGATAAATATCTAAAATAATCTTGAAAATTTTGTAGTCAACTCCTGATATTTAAATATGAGTCTACTTATAGGTCCAACATAAATACTATGATGTTGACCATTAATTTTCATTAATTAAAATTTTAGAGTTGTTGAAATATTAACCAGATCCTTGAAGAATTTTACAGACTTGGTGTAAATTCCAAAAGATAAAAGGAAATCAACATAAATAGTTTTCTAAAACCATGTTAAAAAATTCTTTATATATATATATATAAATGTAATTTTTATAAGGATTGAACCATATGCAATAAGCAAAAAATATTTTTTTTTATTTTAATTTTTTTAGGGTCATGTTTGGCAAAACCATATCTTTGTTCAAAACAAAACTGTCAACACAGGTTTAAGAATGTGTTTTTCAAACACACCTTTAAGTTAAAATTCCTTTTATCAAAACAGTGACAAACCAAACAAAACCTTAAGTATTTGACTAGGTTTTGACTTGACCTAGTAAACCCGAAAACACTGGTTCAACCATGAACCAAACCAAAAACCAAGGTTTAACCTAAAACAAAATAAAAACAAAAAAAATAAAATAAAAACATAAAATTTTCTATTGAAAACAATTAAACACCAAGGAAAATAAAGAACACGAAGAGCAATGAAGAACATTCAAACTCAAACCCAGCAACGTAAATATCAAACCAAACCAGATCTCAAGCAATAAGAGGCAAGGTTTTGTTCGCAATCAAGCATGGATAAAAAATCATGTATCCATTTGCTTTAATTACCACTCAAACATCATGATTTTTGTCAAAATAGATTTCGGTTCAAAACCAAAACCCTAAGATTAAAACCCATAAAACATGTCATTGATGCATGAAAACCTTAGGTTATTTACTAATAATCATATACAAACTTTCAGAAACCAAAATCAAATCAAAATAAAACCTAAAACTATCACCCAAGGCAATGTTCTTCGGATGAACATGAAACCAGGTTGCCTAGAAAACCCAACATACACTGTCAAACCCGGAAAATACATTTTAGGCCTCCAAACTAAGCTCTTTCAGCCCTAACAAACCACGTTATCATAAACAAAAATATTTGAATAAAAAACACTAATAAATAACCTCGAATCATAAAAAACATGTATAAGATTTCAACTTTCAAAAACTGCAGCCCTATAATCAGCCAACAAAAACATTAAAAACTCAATCTAAAACTGACTCTTCAAACACATGAGACCCAAACTAAACTCAGGAATCAAGAATATGCATTAGCAACCTAGAAAAAGTCATCAAACGCCTATTGCTACTCTTGACAGATTCCAATACTATACTTCATCAAAACCAAACACACAAACACCTTTTAAACATCCCATCAACATTAACAACTTCAAAATAAGAATAATCAAACAAAACAACATTTTCATTCATCAATCTATATAAATGCTAAAACACAAAATAATGCCAAAAAGATTAAAAAAAAACATCATTAAACATTGAAAAAGCATAAGTGAGCATGTCACATGGATTCCACCATTGAGTTTTCACATGGTAAACCTTCTCTAAGCTTGCTGGCTATAGACTGCTACTTCTATTCTCTTTCCCTTCCTTCCTTTTTTCCTTTTCACTTTCTATTCTTTCCAAAGCTTACTAGACCTTTTATGTTAGGTCTTTGAACCTTCACACTAGGATCTTTTTACATAGTATATCCTTATGTTTTTCTCTTTCTTTCTCTCTCTCTATCTTTCTTTTCTTTCATTTCTAGGGGTAAGACCCTTCACACTAGGATCTTTTTACATAGTATATCCTTATGTTTTTCTCTTTCTTTCTCTCTCTCTATCTTTCTTTTCTTTCATTTCTAGGGGTATTTATAAGGTTTTTCTAGGTTTTTTGATAGATTCCCTCAAAGATTGATCAAAGCTTAGTCCTTTGATCAAAATAAGAAAGCTCTAGAAAATGTTAACAACTGAAACCTTTATCCTTCAATGATTTTTGGGGATGGTGGTTTTGCCTAGGAGTTTTTCTTTCTTGAAGATAAAGGCATGCATTTCTCACCTTCTAATCTCAGATGAAATATTTATGGCCCTTTATAAGAATCATCTAAGAGTTTTTAAGTGTGAACACATGAAAAAGTTAGACGGGTTTTGCACAAATGGATATCTCAGTCAAGGCTGACTAAGTTGGCCATTTTCGAGACTTTGCTGGAGAAACTCTGATGTAAACGTAATCAGAGGCCATCTAAACTTGGTAGAGCAAATGCACACCTTTCGTCTGGATCCATCTTTGCTCTATTTGGAGGTCTGTAGCTCTACATTCATTCGCTTAAATGTGCCAAATCGATCAACCCAGAATTTGAAAATGCAGCGATGACCGATCATTGACAAGATATTGGAGACTTCTATGAAAAAATTGAGATATAAACGTCTAATTTCATGGAAATAAAGTTGTAAGGGAATATTATTCTTCCATTTGTAAAAAAACCCTGTGCCATTTAGAGGTCTATAACTCAACAGCGAGCTTTTGGAAGGTGTCAGCTCGATCATCCAAAACTGCTAAGGGGTGAATGATGCGTCGTCTAGGTTAAACCCTTAGAAATTATGGTTTTTAATTTGAGATCTGAAAATTTTCATTTTAGTTCATATTCTTCCAATTACTTTTTTTATTATTATCAAAATGTAAGTATGAATTAAAGATCAAAAAGAAAACTAGACTGGAGAACCAACAAGTCAAGTTTGCAGCATGTACAAGCTAATGAGAAGAAACAAAGGGGACAATCTCCCATGACAAAAAAAAGTCCATAAGTGAACCAATTACAGAAAAAGATGAGAAACAAAGGGAGCAGGCTCCCTAGACAAAAAGGCAACCAAAATTTACAAGTGTAAAAATAGTTAACTAAATAACCTATAACTGGAATTGGTGCCGAAGTTAACCAATAAAAATAACAAAAGAAAACCAATCTCAGCAATCGAGAAGACCAAGAGGGATGAAACCATCCAGCAGCAGGACACAAGAGAGAAGCGCAGTTGCATGGAAAGAAAAGTAAACCTCACAGCCGGAGTACAACGTCTAACCATCTGCAGAAGACATCCAAAATCCAAACCAAAAACCCATATCTCAAAGAAGACATGGCTGAACAGACTAAGGCTAACAGAACCCGACAACAATTTTTTAATAAACAACAAACCACCAGTAACAGCTAATATGACATGAGAAGCAGCTTGATAACCACCAAACTAGCAAGGTCAACCAGTAATAGAAAACTTGATAGAGACCATTTTTATTAGAAAAGCTGATAAAGACCAATAAGCTGCTAACAGTAACAAATAGGAACCTGATCATATGGCCAGCAACTTAAAATCCTCCCACTAGCAACCAGTGAGAAAAGGCTGAAACTGCAACTAAGAACAGATCATAACAAAAGCAAAGATCCAAGAGAGGCCACCTTCCAGTAGCCAAACTGCAGCAAGTTGAAACAGGACCCCGGGTTGACAAAAGTACTCTAGAGCGAGCAATTAGCAGAATAAGGCATCTCTGCAGCAGCAGTCTCTGTCTGCAACACTATAAGCCAAGTGGTCTGTTTCATGAAAGTATAAGATTATATAGAAGAGAATTTGAAACTTGCGGAATAAGTTGTCAACTGACATGGCAGCATTTTCAAACACTCTTCTGTTCCTTTCTTCCCATATCAAGTATACAACAAAAGCTAAAGAAACTCTACGCCTTCTTCCCTGCAACCCTTTTTTGTTTGCAGTGAGGCCCTTAATGGCACTGCTTAAGGTAGACATTTTTCTGTTGATCCTTAGCCAACACCTAATCTTACTCCATAACAGGGATGTCCATTCACAAGCAAAGAAGAGGTGACTTTGAGTCTCCTCTTGTTGCTGACAGAGTGTGCATTGAGTGTCAGGCAAAAGGATCTTGAATCTGTCTCTAGTTTTCAGTTTTCCAAGTACAGCTAGCCATAAAATGAGACTATGCCTAGGCAGTGTCCAAACCTCTCATACAACACTACTCCAGTGAATAACCTCACTCTTGAGCCTGAAATATTCACAAGTGTGAGCAGAGAAGGTCTCTATTTTGTCCTGCCAACTTTGCATCACGCTTATTGCTTCATTAGTACCACTACATTCGCTAATCAGCTGCTCTTTCACTTGAAGGATAGACTTTCAGAGACGGGAAGTTGATTTCTGGAAACTAGCAGACCATATCTCATTGTGATGAGAAAGGTAGTAATGGTGGATCCAACGGATCTAGAGAGAATCCGTTTTGAGATGGATATTCCACATATGCTTGGCTAAAAGGCTTGTCAATTTGGCTGAATGACCTTAAGCTGGACAGTTTGTGAGTAACATGATGGAACAATAATAGTGGATAGAGTAGCAGAAAAACCATACTGATCAGGAGGATGAGATACTCTCGTAGAGTGACGAAGAGCAGGCTGATGAGTAGAAGGCTTAGAAGCAATCTCAGGAGCAGTATCAGGTGGTGGGTCAGTCTCAAGAAGTGGCAAAGTTGGTCGACGTCTTTCATACACAATTCCAGGCTTGAACCGCTCAAAAGATGACACATCCTCAAAATGAGGAAGAATAGGAGCAATAGAGGAAGATGCAACATGAGTAGGGAAGAAATATTGATTTTCAAAGAAGACAACATTTCTAGAAATACAAAATTTGTTATAGCTTAGATCATAACAAACAAAACCTTTGTGAGAAATACTATAACCTAAAAAGACACATTTAGCAGACTGAGCAGAAAGTTTGTGTCGTTCATGAGAAGGGAAATGAACAAAGCAAACACAACCAAAAGTATGCAAGTCATGATAGCTAGGAGACTTATTATGTAGACGATAGTATGGGGAATCAAAATTTAACACCTGTGATGGCAATCGATTGATTAAATAAACTGCAGTAGACAAGGCTTCAATCTAGAATTTAGATGGTACAAAAGACTCAAGCAATAAGGTTCTAGTGATATCCAAAAGATGACGGTTTTTACGCTCAGCAACCCCATTTTGTTGTGGTGTATATGGACAGGAACGATGCGAGACAATACCTTTCTGCTGTAAAAAAATCATGAAATTCATGTGACATATATTCCCTACCCGAATCAGATCTTAATACCTTAATACCAGTAGAAAATTGAGTCTCAATATAGGCAAAAAATGACTTGAAAACAGAAAAGACCTCAGATTTGGAACGAAGGAAATACACCCAAGTAAACCGACTGTAATCATCAATAAATGTCACAAAGTACTTGTAATGAGCATGAGAAATAATTGGTGTAGGACCCCAAACATCACTATGAATAATATCAAAGTATTTTGTAGCACGACTGCCATGGGAAGGGAAAGGAAGAGTTTTACTCTTGCCTAATTTACATGTAGAACAATAAAAAAAATATCACGAGAAGAAAATTTAGTTTTATTTCCCAACAAACCAGAACTCAACAATCGAGACAAAACAATAGAATTCGGATGGCCTAAACATTTATGCCATACTTCATGCTTATTTTGAACAGTTGTACAAGCAGAAGATAGACAACGAGGAATGGAAAAATACAGCGGAAATAATCTTCCAACTTTAGGCCCCTTCGCGATTACCTTCCCCGACACCTGATCCTGCACAAGACAGCCATTACGAGAAAAATACACATCACAATTATCATCCATCAATTGACCAACCGAAATAAGACTAGTAGACAACTTTGGTGATACAAAAACATTCTTGAAAGTTGGAGCGATATCTCCAACCTTAGTAATGGGTATATGACCACCATTAGCAACCTGAATTTGTGATGAATCATGATACTCACGCATATTTTCAAGCATACTAGATGAGTTGGTCATATGATTTGAGGTAGCAGAATCAACAAACCAAAATTGAGAATTGAAATTATTACCTTGTAGCCCCAAGGCTGAAAAGGCTGTAAGAATCATCTGTTGTACCATTTCAGGAGTAGAGTAAAAGTACTAGATGCAACTGTCGTAGATGAGTTGTCGAACACCACAGCTTGAAAATCATTTATTCTATGGTTTTAAGGACGAGTGGGACACTTTTTGATAATATGGCCTTGTTGTTTGCAATAATTGCAGAACTTCTTTCTACAATTGTTAGCAATGTGTCCATATTCTTTGCAGCTATAACATTGTATATTGCTCATATTCCGACCCTTTCCTTTTCCCTGAGCCACAAAAGCAACTGCAGTTGAATTGTCCTGCTTGAAATTGCCTTGTGTAAAGAGACGTTGTTCTTCGCGCAGTAATTCCCCCAAAACAAACATCCAAGGAGGGCAAAGGATCTCGGTTCATTAAATTTGAGCAAGTAATCTCAAATTTAGATTGCAATTTCATTAAAAATTGATCGCGCTTGGTTTGCTCATGAACCTGTTGAACAACAGAGAGAGATTCATATGGTATTTTGGCATAAATAATATCAGTATATTCTGCCCATAAATTTTGAAAACCAGAATAATAATCCTGAATGGAAAGATTGCATTGAGAATAATTAGAGATATCGTTTTCTAATTGAAAACGTCTAGCATTATTGTCTTGATAGTAAACCTTCTTCAGGTACTCCCACATGGTTTTTGTTGTTTTAGATGGCTTTAAATTAATAACAATAAGAGGATCAACAGACCCTAAAATCCAAGACATTACCCGAGCATCTTTGACCTTCCATTGAAGCAACTTTGTAGAATCGGTAGGGGCTAGATCACTACCATCCACATGACCCCACAATTCTTTCCCCGTGACAGATACTTGAAACTGAAATTCTCAGGCGGAATAATTCTTTCCAGTGAATCGAACATTAAACAAATTAGAAGTTTTTGATGTCATTGTCTTGACAAATCAAAACAAGAGGAATCAAAGAAAATCCAAAACCCAAAAGACAACCAAGAATAAAAGAAAATCCAAAAAAAAGGAAACCAAGAGCCCTATGTATCTAGGACTGACTAAAACTCAATCAAGAAAACCCAAGAAAAACTAAGGCAAGACAGTGGAATGTAGATTCAAAAGTGCGGCTCTGATATCATAGCAATTTGGCTGAATGACCTCCCTTCATGAAAGTCTCTTTCATTAAATAGAAAGAATTTTGATTTACATTCCATAAAATTTGCTACTATTAACTATAATCTCAACCTAATTATAGAAAGCTAATTACACTGTGATTACACAAATATTTACAGTTGTTTTCTTGACATAAATAATAAATATGTATATGAAAACTAATAATTCTACTGAAAAAGACCATGCTAACAAGGCTTTTGTTCCTAGCTTTATCAAGAAGGCCCAAACCACCTTCACTCTTAGGTAGACACAAATATTTTCGTGCAACCAGAGCTGATTTCCACTCCATAGAAAATACCCTGCCTAACCCTACATTTACTTGTAAAAAAACCAAACAAGCTGCCATTAACAGAAACTGAAAAAGATGAGGTCTCAACACATTTCATGACTAGGTGGACAAACCAGCTTGGGAACCCAAGCAACAAGAGTAAATTCCGAATGAAGGGCCATTGGATGGAATCAAAAGCCTTCCTAAAATCAATTTTGATGATGCATCCAGGGGAGGCCCTCTTCCTTTCATATTGTCGAAGAAGCTCCTGTAAGAGATTGATATCATCGGTCATATTTCGCCCTTCCAAGAAAGCATTCTGGGCAGGACTAATGATACCCTGAAGGGCAGAAGCAAGACGTCTGGTCAATATCTTGGAAATGACTTTGTAGATGACATTACAACAAGAAATGGGTCGAAAATCAGTAGTAGAAGAAGCATTAGTCGATTTAGGCATAAGAGTTATAATGGATTGATTAACCTGCTTTAGGAGTTCCCTATAGGTAAAGAAATCTTTAATAACAGCACAAAAATCATTCTTAACAACAGACCAGGATTTCTTAAAGAAAAGGAAGGAGTAACCATCAGGTCCCGGGCCTTTTCATTAGCAATACTAGAATGAACTTCTTTGATATCATCATTTGATACAGGAGCTAGGAGAAGACTATGGGAACTGTCATCAAGGCAGGGGCCACTGTGGGCCACCTCAAAGTCAATAGGAACAATGGTCTTCGGAGTTCCAAGGAGTTCCTAGTAAAATCTGACAAAAACTTCACCGACTTCGTCCGCCAATGAAAGTAAATGATCCATCAGCACACCGTATAGTCAGATTGTGATTCTTTCTGTGTTTTTGACCCATCAGGGAGTGGAAACACCGATTGCTTTGATCGCATTTTGATGCAGACCGGGTGGCAAGCTCATATTTAGGGCGCTTAGAGCACCCAAAATAACAAAAAGGTTTAACTTTGTTGGGTCATAAATTTCACAACTGGGCACTTTAAGTTTCTTACGTAACAATTGGAGTTTTCTTCCCATTTCCTCATTTAGCTTTTATTTCCCTGATTAATTCGGGGTTGTTTTCTTTAGGAGTCTAATAGTTTAGTTTTCTCTCCGTTTCTTTATTCAGCTTTTATTTCCTAGTTAATGAAGGACTGTTTCCTGATTTAATGGAGTTGTTTTAGGAGTCAAAGAGTTTAATTTCTCTATTTATTTGATTTCTCTATTTATTTGATTGCAATCACTTTGCGACAGGACAGAGGGAATAAAAACAAAAACTTCTTTGAGTAGTTAACTCAAATATCTCTTCTTTTTTTCTGTTTTCTGCAGAATTACAGATCGAAGAAACCCTTGTGTGTTGGAACGCGTGTGAGTTCCGTTATAGTCTGCATCACATTCTTTGAAAAAAAGCAGTTTTAAGCTTCTGACCAAAGAATATCTTTTCCGCAGCTTTAAGATTAACGAGGTTCATTCTAAGGTTTCTATCACGCAGCAAAAGCTGAGGGTTATTTTTATCATGCAGCAGGATAGTTTGATGGCAGTCCAATTCAGAAGCAGCTTTAGCAACTCGGTCAGATATGTGGCTGAAGTGCAGTCTATTATGTTCCCGTAAAGGCCCTTTCAGAAACTTGAGCCTTTTGCAAAAAATAATACATACGTGTGCCTGAAACACCTTCTGCCTATTTACTGGAAACAAGCTCCAAGAACCGAGAGAGATCAGCCCACATGTTGAAGAATTTGAAGATTCGTTGAGCACGAACTTGTCGAAGGCCAAATTGGATTGAAGCTGGGGAATAGTCAGAGAAAGCTCCAGGATTACAGAAATGCATATGAGTTTGCCTGGCAAACTAAATCATAGGGAGTTTACCATAACTCTATCAATCTTACTCCACATAGTGCCATTCGACCAAGTGAAATGACAGCCAGTGAAGTTCAGGTCGGCAAGGTGAAGCTCAGCACAACAGTTCCTGAAATAAGATACTTCATAATTAGAGATAGAGTTGCCATTATACTTATCTTCCTGAGAGAGAATGGAGTTGAAATCCCCAAGAATCATCCATGGTGACACATGGTTCCATTGCTTTAAATCCTCCCATAAGTCTCTCCTCGCAGAGATAGTATTGTAGCCATATACAAATGTTGCAGCAAAACTGATTTGAGTTTCCAAGCTGCAGATTAACACATGAATACCCTGGGCAGAGATATGAAGCATGTCCACATTTACAGTAGAAGGGTTCCAATAAATAACAATTCTCGCATTTGAAGCAACCGCAACATTACTTACAAACTTCCAGTTTTTAAGTCGAAACTTGTGCATGAAGGTGACTTTGGAAGCAGTCGATTTGGTTTCCATAAGGCCAAGAATATCAATTTTGTTTCTCCTCATGAGGCTAACAACCTCATGTTGCTTCAGGGGACTATTTAGCCCTCTAATATTCCAGCTATACATTATCAATGGCAGGAAGAAGGGGTAGGAGGCTCCCCCCCATTTCCAGGTAGTTTGTTGGGATTTCTTCTTGCTGAGGTTCTAGTGATCATGCTCACCGAAGATCCATTCCCTGCCCTATCATTACAGACTTCAGCAGATAGAGCAACTTCTTTGCCCTTGTGTAGAGTAGACGAATTTCCTGTATCCAGGGCCCTAGCCTGAGACTTTGGCCTTTTTCCCCCATTTCATCTTTCCTTAATAGTTGTCCATGCGTAAGATGAATCCCCTGCTTTAGCCTGCATAGGGTCCAATCTCTGCTCACCAGGTGCACTATCTTCCCCAATATTGGTGGTTAAAATAGGAGCAGAAGGGCCCAACCTGTTAAAAACATCCCCCCTGCTACTGCCATGCTCATTGCTTGTAGTGGTGGGAGGACCAATATTGTGCTTTGTCATGACACCAGTGGTTGTCTCTCCATTAATGCAACCATATTATTCGATAGTTTTATTCATATTTACCTAGTATTTTGCTTATATTTTATGTATAAAATGCTTTGATATTCTTATTTTATGTTTTGAAAGCATTTTTGGATGTAATATTCAAAAAGAAATAAATTAAAGATAATTGACAGATTTGACCTCTGATCAATGTTTTGTGCAGAGATTGAGCTCTAGAGGTCGAAACGAAATGATTCCAATGGCATTAAGCTAACATCCATCATACCTTTCAATAAATAGATGGCAAGAAAAATAAAAATAAAAAAGCATGGAAATCGCAGCCTTCAAAGACAAATCTCGCATTCTACCAGTGTTGACTTTCGGCCATTCCGACTTGAATATCTTGAGCTACAGAAGTTGATTTGATGCAAACTCAATTTTGTTAGATTCCTGACTCGAAGACCTATCAACCTATCAAATTGCAGTAGAAAAAGGTCTCATATGAGAGAGATATGATTTTTCTATCAGCAAACAGATTTTGTGAAGAAACAAGTGCAAAGTACTTCTCAAAGCATCCAAACTGACATCCAAGTCTTTATTTCGGCAATTTAGCTCCTTTAAGTCAAAAGTCAAAGCTTGAAGATTTTATGCAAGGCTATTTCTCCTTTTTTAGGAAAATAGTTATTGAAATACTTAAATGTAAACTGTCTACTTAAGAAAGGACTATTTGTAGAAAAGAGATTAGGTTTTCTTAGGATATAAAAAAAAGAGAGAAAGGAA
>Ga0307513_10005904_pt1 | contig 16072 bp, 8 predicted proteins | sample 15_EM_MG_FD_202174 | JGI IMG/M metagenome (GOLD analysis project Ga0307513, IMG submission 202174) | Populus trichocarpa ectomycorrhiza microbial communities from riparian zone in the Pacific Northwest, United States - 15_EM | ecosystem: Host-associated > Plants > Roots > Unclassified | place... | reverse complement strand
AAATAATTTGGATAAATAAATAAAAAATTAAAGATCTTAAATAAGAATAAGAAAGTTATCTTAATCAAAATCTCCTCTGTCTTATTAATGCGGTTCTTTTCTTTACGATATTGTTTTACCATAATAATTGGTTTTTAAATAACAATTTATAGAACTATAAAAGTAAGTTTTAGTAAAGATAAGATTATGTTTTGAAATTCTTGAAATGAATATATTAGAAAACAAATAATATACTACTCATGAATTGTCACAAAAAAACTTTTTAGAATCTATTTTTTAACTAATCATATGATTAAAAAAAATTCTTAGGCAAGAATACAAATAAAATTATGGAACCAAAATGTTTTTTTTTGGTCAAAACATGCTTTGTGATTCATGTAATGTTTCTGTAATGTAAATTAAAACAAATATACTAAAAATAATTTCATTTATTTTATTTTAAAAAATTAAAATTAAAATTAAAAAACAAATAAGGACTCATAAAAATAGCTTTGGCATACTGGACCAATTTATGACCTTAAAAAAATAGGTCTGATGTGCATGGCAATATTATGGATGCATTCTCAAGTATCAAGAATTTTTTTAGTTGAAAAATACAAAGATGTTATTTATACTTAATAGAATAAATTAAAAAATATATGAATTGATAAGGTGATAAAGAGTTGTTAATTCTAATTAAAAACTAAAATGGAGAGCTATTTTTTCTCCTAAAAGCAAAAGATAAATGAGTATGTAATATTTAACCCTAACTTTTCTTTTTAATTTATTTATTTTTATTTTATCTTAGAGGTTATATTTTCTTTCCACGAATAAATAATTTTTATTTTATAAGAATATCATGCAAATAAAATTTATTTATATGAAATATGAAAGAAAAACACTTAAATATAAATTACAATAATCTATTTGAAATATTATAAAAAATACAATATAATTACAAGAAAAAAAATGTAAAATAAATAATTTATAAGAAAAAGGAGGGTATTAATCAAACTTTTTTTAAAATCAAATAAAAAGTTATGTACTTCTAGGCAGGCCAAACCCACGCCTTAATCAGCTACCAAAAAGTCTAGGCACATATATGATGTTTTTTTTTTTTTTTTTATGGAGAGCACAACGCTTCGTCCCTTTCATATTTTTGTATATATATGTCGAATGACAGTTTTAGCAAATGACTTGTCATCATGTGCAATTTTTCTTAATCATCTCTAGTGACTAGAAAATTAGGACCTAAGTTTTAGAACCTCAAAAGCCCATTTCAAACTTGTTTTCATCAGAAAGTATCTAAAATATATTGACCTATAGGTTATATATTAATATTTATAATATCCTGTATTTTGATGATAACAATTAAATGAAAAACAAATTAATGATATGCTTGGATAAGATTAAGTTTAAACATGTTTTATATGTAGATCACATCAATAAGCATATGGAATTGAATGAAGAAATTCATTATCAAATCCAAGATGCAAAGCAAATGAAGACTTAGCTATTAAGGATTCATTTTAGAGCTTATTGTTAAATCTTCATATCTTACATAATAGCAAACTAAAATGAACTCACACACTTTACATTGCATGCATAAATAGAATTGATATACATTTTAATCGGTTCAAGTTTCATCAGGTTTGAAATTGTTAAAACTAGTTTTTAAGCTGAATCCATCGACCGCATGAGCATACCAAGTGAACCGGTCGACCATTTTTCATCCATAATGAACACCTAAGAATTTTACAGGAATCGGTTGACCGAATAATGTGGTCATTTGAACCGGTTGACCGCTTTAGCTATCAGAGACATTTAGCGGCTATAAATAGCTAGTTTCTTTTGGAAACATATATATAGCTCTCTTTTATGCAATAATAAAAATGAAGATTCTGAACATACATGATATAGAAACCATTCCAAAAGAAAAACCTACTAGAAATTGTCAATGCTAAGATGTTCTAAGTTGTGCTTTATTAAATCTTCATATTTTACCACAAGAGTATAAAATTTCACTCTCATTATACTTACACACCTCCAATCATCCTGAGTGCTATTGAGTGAGCTATAGAGATTATAGTTTTCAATTGTATAATATACTCTTTGAGAGAATGCATCTTGTTGTATAAAAATAATAATTGTAAACACTTGAGAGTTTGAATAAACTCTTAGCAATTAGTGAGGGGACATCTTCAAGTGGTAAAATTGCTTGGTGTAGATTCATTAAGAGCATTGTATTTTTCACTTAGATTAGTAAAAGAGTACAATACTTATGTGCGGTTGGTACTTGAAGTGTGAATGTAAGCTTGTAGAACCACGTTAAAAACTTAGTTTGCAATCTCTTTATCCTTATTTCTTTAATTTAATCACTTTCATTATATTATCGGTTATTGTGTTATATATGCTTAGCGTGATTATTTGCATTATTTGACATTATTTATGGAACACCTAATTCACCTTATTATTGTTTTAATCCTAGAACGACAATAATTTTTATTTTATAAGAACATAATGCAAATACAATTTATTTCTATGAAATATGAAAGAAAAACACTTAAAGATAAATTACAATAATCTTTTTGAAATATTATAAAAACACAAGATAATTACAAAAAAAAATATGAAATAAATCATTTATAAAAAAATGAGGGTATTAATCAAACTTTTTTTAAAAAGCTATGCATTGCTAGGCAGGCCATTCCCACACCCTGAGCAGCTACCAAAGAGCCTAGGCACATATAAGATGGGGTTTTTTTTTTATAGAGAGCACGACACTTCGTCCCTTTCATATTTTTTTTTAATCTATCGGATGACAATTTTGGCAAATGACTTGTCGTCATATCCAATTTTTCTCAATCATTTGTAGTGACTAGAAAATCAAGGTCTAAGTTTTAGGACCTCAAAAGCTCATTTAAACTTGTTTTCATCTGAAAGCCTTTTAAAACTCATTTTCAACTACTAAACAACTTAATTATAACTCCTAAAAAAATTAAAATAATCAAATAAAAAAAACTTCAACAAACCTAATCTATTCTTTCTGATGATATTGTGAGAGGAAAGAGTCACTTCTAGAACTCCAACCCATTAACATCAAGATCATTTTTTTGGTGCCTAAAATATTGACATCCAACATCTTTCTCTCTCCTTGATAATTCTTAACAACTTTCTCTTTTTTTTCTCAAATTTAGAAAGTGAAAATGAATAAAATGAACTTTGGTACAAAGAAGGTAAAAGTTCTAAAATAAAGAAATCAAAAATGAAAATTTAAAAACCCCATAAACTATTATTTTCAAAAATGCGTTAGATCAACAATAATGAAAAATAAAAAAAATGCCTATTTGTTTTTTCATTGTCAATTTTGATTCCTTTATTTTTTTTATTTTGCAAACAACAATAACAAATTATTTTTCTCAAAATCAAGTATCAATTTAATATCGAGATATGTTTTTGAGTTTGTGGTAATCTCATAGAAAGTCAATTAAAATAAATTAAGAACCTCAATTTCAAATCAATATGATATTAAATGATAAAATTAAAAATAAATAAATTAAAAGATCAAATAAAAATTAAAAGATCAAAACAACAAAAAGAAGAACATCGGTACCACGTGAATTCACATTATACTATGTCTTGAAACATGGTGATTTCCTTATCCCTTTTAGATATTTTTTATTATTTTAATATGATCATTTGTGCTACTACTAAAATATATGAGAAAAAACTTTTAATATACGTGCACGGTTATGGGCTCTTGTACATATATTGAAAATAGACCTTATTATACATGACATTGACACAGAAAAATATAAACATTGTTCTAATCACATATTTAATTAAAAATAAATAAACATTATTCTAATAGCATATTTAATTTAAAAAGTTTTTGAGTTCGATCCTCTGCTATTTAATCCAAAAGGAAAGGATTGAAGTGGAATTGATATTTATTTTCCTCGAACAGTTTATTGTATTTTATGAACTGATATTTGCAAATCAACAGGACTTTTTTAAAGAAGGTTGGCAATCAAACTGGTGTAGCAATTCGCCAGAGTGATTAAGATCTTAATTAAATATGACTATCCACGTTAGGACAGCTTTGAGACAAAGTTATCAACTCCATTAACCTGTTTAAGGGATCCAGGTTAGATTAGTTATTGGAATAAATATGCGAAAGATTCTTGATATTTGTGCTGGAGAAATAATTAATGCACTATTATTATGACAATGATAGACGACTAATGGTAAAAGTTAAGACTTGAGGGATCCAGAATAGTCAAGCCAATGAAACTGGGGGACGGTTTGATGCCTGTGAAGTGGCGCATGGGAACTCCAATGGCCAATGAACAAAAGCATGGGGCGGATTTTTATGCAGAGAGAGAGAGAGAGAGAGAGAGAGGGGTAGGAGGAGGAGGAGAGAGAGAGATGGGTCACGTTATGAGAACAAAAATGGAAAGGGTCACCAGTCACAGCTTCACATGAGTGGCAACTGGGGGCGGCTAATACGGGACCGAGGGGGCTAAGGAGACGCTGCCTTTTGGGGAACCTTTGAGCCACCTCGTTCTCTCTCTCTCTGTTCTCTTTTCCGCGAGACAAAAAGTTCTGTCAAACTTGAATAAGGTCCGTACATTGAGGGCCAACTTCACAAAGACGCTTTTCTGTTTTATTTTCTAGCTAATCAGAACCTAGTATTTGGAACTCGACGCTGCTCCTCACAATGTGGTGTTGTGATTGTAGTAAAAAAGGACAATTAAAATAAGATAAAGTAGAATAAATTCAAAGATATTGTTGTTAGGAATTTGTATGAGAATGCCATAGATTGGAATTTTTAAAAAAAATTAAAACATGGATAAATGCTATTCTTGAAGCTAAATTTAAAATGAGATATACTTACTTTTAGATTTAAAACTTTATTGAAAATTATTCTTTTACCTGATTAAAATAAATTATAAATGAATGATATATTTATCTAAAAAAATTCTAGGTTAACATGTTTTTATAAAATTTAATACCCTCTATCCATGTAGGAAAGAAAATAGAGTTTCTTTTAGTTTATATAAAGGAAAGTTGAAGAGTCATAAATGAGTCTAAGCAAAGTAATATAAGTTTTGAGCTCCGAGTCATGGGCTTGGATTTGTTTTTTGCTAACCAATTCTAGGCTTGGATTTTAGTTTATTATAAGATAATTATTTAACTTATAAAAAATTATTCTTTGTCATCCCATTTATAAACATTCAGCCCATGAATAAAAGACCTGAACATTCAAATTTTTTTTTTAAATGAAAAAGTCTGGATTAAGCTTGATAATTATGGTAAAATGGAGGGAATTAATTATAGTAATTGCTATAATTGATTCTTTATCAGTTTTGGTTTAAAAATTCAATATAAATAGAGATGGAATAAGAGATGTTCTATACATTTTTGTAGAACTTCTCTTATCCTCCTCTACATTTTTTAGCTTGTTTTGCTTCCAATCTCTATTACTCTTTTATTGTCTTTTAACTTATTTCTAGAGCTTAGGTTCTAATCATTTTAAAGAAAGTTTTTTAATGCAAAACAAATCAATAGTTCCTCCTATATGTTCCGTAGTATCGCCCATATGGTTACTCAATTATTTTTCATCCTTAGATTTTTTTATATATAGACTCTTTTCTTTTTAAAATTCTTTATAAACATTTTTGTTGTCTTTCATTGGAAAAAAATATTTGCCTAAATTAACTCGAGAGATTAAGCGAATACATGTTTTTTTACTTGTTGAAAAATGCTTCTAAGAAAACAAAGATAAAAATAAACTAATTATAAAATGAACTTACTTGTTAGATAATAATATAAAATTATTTCTAAAAACTCACCCGATAACTTAAATTTAGGTTGAGATAATTTTTTAATATGATATTAGAGTTTTGATGACCATACAATCATAAATTTGAATCTCACCATCTTACTCTCTCTTATAATCATATAATAGCTTACATTTTTGTTTAGATAATTCATTTGACACTTGTTAAAAATAAAAAAAAATATTTTTTTTTAATTTTTCAATATTGCAATAGTAAATCTTCAAAGTTTCTTTTGCTAATATATAAAAACTTCAAATCACATTTTTCCAATTTACTTTTATTATTGTGTATACATTTCTTTATTAAAAATCCCAACAAATAAATAAAATGAGAATAACATCATCCTAATTGGGTTGTGTGTGTAGATTTTATTATGAAAATAAACAAAAATAGAGAAAAAAAATTCAATTTTTCTATAGACAAAGGTAACCTTATAAGAATTCAATACAAGAGTGAGAATGAGGAATTTTTAAAAAAGCACATTCATGTAACTAGGACTAGTTGATTTTAACAAAGATAACTATACCCTCATTAGGTTACCAAAAATCAAAATTCATGTGTTGGTTTTACTATTTGGTGTAATATGGACACAAACTTAATGCAATCGTGGATTATAATGGTGTCGATATGATTTTATCCTTGATTTTTTATAAGCACAAGTTTTGTTAGGGGGGGGGTTTGCCTTACTATAGCCTATTCTGACTTTCTCATTTTTTAAAAGGAAAAAAGAGAGGGAGAAAGAAAGGATGACTTGTAAAGAGAAGTTAAGAGCCTTGTAAACACAAAAATAGAATAGGAGTAAAAAGAGAGGGACAGACCAACAATTTTCATTCTCTTTTACAATTCTAAAAGCAAGAAATATAAGGAGAAGAATTTTAAAAAAGAAGTAAAGAGCTTTGTGAATTAGTCTTTTTTGCAACACTAGAAGCAAGAAATAGAGGGAGAGGAGTAGCAAACAACTTGATCTCCTTCAATTCAGGTTAAGTTTCCTTGAGGTAAATTTTTAGGGTTTCTTGAAAAATCCATTTTTTAGAGTTTTTAAATGATTCATGTACTTATTTTACTCTTTGATGTATTGTAACCAATTTTATTATATTAATTATTGGTAAGCAATGATTCGGTTTTTTATGATTATTTGGGTTAATGTTGTTAAAAATGTTAATTAGTGTTGTTGTGCCATATATTTGAAGAGGAACGAAGGAGATGTTAGAATAGAAACAAAAAAAACAAGTTTAATTATTGCATTTTTTTTAATTTATTTTTTAGGTTTTAAATATAGATGTTAGTAAAGATTGATATGTTTGTATTGCTCAGAGGAGAAGCTTCAGTTGCAGAAGCAAAAAATAAAGGATTAAAGGAATTTCTATGTTGTTTATGGTTAATGGTTATGAGGATAGAAATGACAAAAAGGATGGTGAAAACAGTTAAAAATCACAAGATTTGACATAAAAATTGTTTAGTTTGTTTATTAATATTTGAGTTTTTATTTTCTATTCTCATCTATAATATCGCTCTTGTTTCTTTATGTTTTGTTTTTTTTTTCATGAACCAATTCTTCTACTTAATTCGAAGGTGTTGTTGTGTTTTTTACTAGTTTGTACTTCTAACCTATCTCACATGGTCCTTTATATACATCCTTATTTATCATGTTATTGTTATATTTTTTATGTAACTAATTATGTATCTCGCTCGCTTACAATATTGTTATATTTTTATTTTCATGTTTCCGATGTAGATTGTACTCCTTTGTTCCATTAGTGGCAACTTCTTCTTCTTCTTCTTCTTCTTATTAGATAAGCCTATAGCTATGATGCATTTTCTATGTTTTTTCAGTTATTTATGCATTTTCTTGTTCTATCCATTTGCCCTTTTTAGGTGTTTTTCTACTCTTTTCATGTATTGTTTTTATTAACATCTTAAGGTTATGTCCTATTTTTTTGTGTTTTTTTATTCTTTCTTTTTTCTTTTCCATTTTATACTTATTTGTTTTTCTGTGTAACTTTGATTTAGACTTTGAACTTCTATTTTCACTTTATGTTTTTTTTTGTAATTTTTTTTTTATGATGATTAAAGTTCCTTATGTTTTGGGTTTGTTTGTTATTTGTGCATTGTTGATTTGGGCTTAAGGCTACTACTTTATGTTGTTGCCTTTTTTTTCCAAGTATGGTAAACGACTTTTATGCATTTTTTTTCCATCCAAGTAACTAATGTTCAAAAACTTGGTTTCCTTTCATTAGTCTTGGTAGATTCTTCCCTTCCTATTTTACTTCTTATGCTCTTGAATCTTATATTTTCCTTGTGGTTAGCAACTATTTTTTCCTTTTTTTAAAATTTTTACGAGGTTTCTATTATAACTGCATTTCGTAGTCTTTCTTGGACCTTTATTTATTTATCACAATATTCTTTTATTATATTGGATTTAGGTGAGTTTTTTTCCCTATCATTTGGATGTAGTTATTTATTGGCATTTTGAGCTATTTATTGTTGGTTGTATACTATTGCACATTATATTTTTTTTTCTTTTTTTTTCCTTGTGTGGTTGTCTTTTAAAACCGTTGGTTGCTTCATCTTCTCTTTGGCAACTTCTTTTAAAAAAATGTTCATGGACTTCATTGGCTTTTGTTTCGAGAATTTGTTTTTTCTCATTTTTCATTGTTAGGGCCCATCTCTATTTTCGAGGTTCTTCATTCTTCTTTTCCATTTTTTTTGGTTAAGTGTTTAATTTTTTCTCATTATTTTGCATCTTTCTCATTCTTCTTAGATATGGTTTTGTGTTTCTTTTCCATTCTTTGAAATCTTCTAGTCATTTTCCCTTTTATAATATTGCCCATCTGTTATTTCTTCCTTTTATCTTTTTTTTTTTACAATTTGTTTTTGTTGCTTTTTTGTCCCATAATTAAACAATTATGGGTTTAACTGAATCTAGTGCTTTCATAAGATTTTTAGATTAGTTATTTCATTTCAAACCATATGTCCTTTAATGGTTTCATTTTCCCTATCTTTTGCCTCTTTATTTGCTATTGCTTATTCATTTTTTCTCTTTTCCTTTCTATTTTTTAGATTCAAGTTTATTAAGGAATAACTTTGTTAAACTCTATCTATTATTGTTATGTTGGATGTTATTGATTTTCATGTTTTCTGTCCAGGTTTTATTTTTCACTATTTCAATTCATTCTCCTTCCTTCAATTTTATCTTGATGGACTCTTAATTAGATGTGTGTTTTTTTAAAAAAATATATCTGGTATGATGAGTTTTTACTTTTACTTTGAGGAATAATGAATATCATTACAATGTAACTAAGTCATTTTTTAGGAGTTATTTTCTTATCTCTCTTCTTTTTTTCCTTTCTCCCATTAAGTGTGCCTAGTTTTTATTAAATACAAGATATTGTACTCATTTTTTCACTTATGTGACCTCTAGCCTCATTTTTAGTTTGAGTTTTATTCTGGTTTTAATATCATTTCATTATAACTCCACTTGAGCGCAATGAATGCACAGATTAGTGCTTAACGATTTGGTCCTCTCATGCATTTATGGGTTCGTCACTCTAGTTTTTTAGGAGTTGATGTTTGGGCATCCTTCCAATTCGTTTTAGACATGTTTTGTTATGGTTATTGTTTATTTTCTCATTTTCTTTGTAATAACCAAATTTTTAACCCTTATTTTTTCAAAAAAAAAAGAAAATTAATAAATAAAAAAAATAGAGAGTGAAATGATAAACAAAGAAAGTGTAGGATCAAATATTATAATAAAAAAATTATACAAATGAGAAAAGAAAGAAAAAGAAAATTAAATATAGAATCAAATAAAATTAAAAAGTTGTGACTTCAATGATAATATTTGAAGGATATTCTCATAGGTAAGGAAATCAAATAAATCAATTTTTGACCATGAAATTTCCAAATTAAAGATACTCATTCAAAAAGAAAAGAATATAAATTCTTTATTTTTTTTTAAAGTTTTGATAGCAACCTAAACAGAAAATGATATTAAGGTCTAGAGAAAATCAGAAAATGCTACAAAAAAAACAACTCCTCTTTGTAAAAAAAAAAAATAATCAATCCGATGTAAAAAGAGAAGAGGTGTAAAAAAAGCCAAATATTCTCTTAGTCTATTAAAGAATCTAGCCACACAATCGTAGCCTACCCTACAGAATCTAGTTGCTACATATCTTTCCCTTCCCATTTCAAAAATTAGCAACAATCCAAAGCTTTATACTTTCTTTCTTAACTTTACGGCCTTTCAAACTCACTCTCTCTTTCTCCCTATCTTCACCAAATTTACTAGCCCCACTCGAAACCAATACAACCTCTATTCTCTCCAATCAGTCATCATAATCCTCTATTATAACCACTTGAAAAACAACATCATCATCACCAAAAACCACTGCAAAACCATCTAGTAACTAACAACCCTCATCTTCTTTAAGCCACCCATCAATCCATTCTCTCTTCTCCAAACTATAACCACTCACTTGCCCGTTCTCTCTCCACCCGAACTTCCACACTAATAGCTTGTTTTCCCTTATTACCAAAACCATATACTAGCCTTCTATCCTCTCTAAATCATCACTGCTACTCCAAAATCATTGGCCAAAAAATAATTTTTTCCACCAAAACCAGATTAAAGCTAGTAGCTCACCTTCACCTAGCCAAACAAATAACAACCATTAACAAAACCTAAAAATCCAATCTTTAAACTCATTTCTTTCTTTTCCTTTTTTAGGTTTTGGTGTTGAAATGTGAGATATACACGTCATCATTGTCTAGCTCGTCTTCAAAAACTAGTGCATGGTTGCCACGTGACACCACTGTATAGTCCTAGTTCCATCAATTATTGGTTGACATTAGCAGCTTTTAAATATCATTTTCAAACCATAATGCATTGATTTGTTCTAAATAATTTGTAATGCATTATTGATTCTTATGTGTGTTTTTTTATATTTGAAGTGTTATGGGTCCATTTCGTGGATTGAAATATATTTGAAGTGTTATGGGTCCATTTCGTGGATTGAAAACCCAAAAGCATGAAGTTGTTGAGAATTTTTTTTTTTTTAAGGTAGAATAAGGATGGAATTAATACCTTGTGATGGGGTTGGGAGGATTAAATTTGATTTTTAGTTTATTCAAGGTGTAATGGTTTGCTTTTAGTGAGAAAATTTTATACATAAATGATTGTTTTGTGTTGGTATATAAGTTATCATCTATAATCATTTATTTCGAGAACTCGACTTAGGATTAGAGGACTTGTTCTTGGCTCTTACCTTGGATGTTAACTATCATGTATTTGAATTGGAGAATACATGTTTATGTTATTTATTATATGATTATTATGTTTGTTTATATATGTGTGACATATAAGCTGCCATTTATTTTAAGAACTCAACCTAGGATTAGAGGATCCTTTATTGGCTCATATCCATGGACATTTACTATTGGATATTTGAATTGGTGAATACTCATTTATATTGTTTATTATGTGATTCTTATATTTGTTTATATATGTGTGATCTATAAGCTGTCATTTATTTCAAGAACTCAATCTAGGATTAGAGGACTCATTCTTTGCTCATATGCTTAAATGTTAATTATCATATATTTGAGTTGGCAAATACACATTTATAATCATGTTAATATGTGTTATTTATTATGTTTAGAATATCTTTTTTAATGCTATAAGCGAGTCTAAACCGAATCAATATAATTCTTGTGGGTCCAATACTCATCAATAACTCACCATTCTTACAGGTCCAACACTCAATATTTTTCAAAATAGGGATCAAACCATTTTCAAGCTAAAATCCAAAACCATTATTTTAGTTTGACTTTAAAATAAAATATGTCAATTTAGGCAACCTCATCACAACAAATACCTTATATTTTTTTTTAAAAATAATAATAGATCTCATCTTCGGTCAGATATATGGATAATTGTTTTATTTTCTATTACATAATCAACCTCTTATTGAAAATCTTAAAAAGATAAGTTAGGGTTTCCTAGTAACCATAAAACTAGGTGGCAAATTCTTTTTTTCTTATATTTACCCTAAGTTCAACTGCATGTTCCTTATGATAGAATGATGAATTTAGTGTGGACTTTAATAATGATTAGGATTTTTTTGCTTGCATGAAAAATATTATGTTTAGTTGTACTGTTTGTTTTATATGATTGTGTATTTTACATGATTTTTTTTTATTTAATATTCACTTGTTTATATATTTTGTTTCATGTATTTTATTTATCATGTATTTATAGAATGAATATGGAGTTGTGTCTATACACCCACTACATATAACTTTCTTTTATATACATATTGTTTTACATTTGCATTAGGAACTAATAGTGCCCCATTTTGAACTAGCACACATGAAACCCCAAACTTTTGTTGAAAGTATACTTGGACATGGTTTGTAGTCAATGAGGCCTTGACTTTTTAAGGTTTGTATACCCGAGCAATGAAAGACCTTTTAAGACCAACATGTTAGTCAACTTACCCATACATAATAGCTAGAATCTTCTCCTAGGGCGTCTCCCTATAATACCTTATTGGGCAAGCTTGACATGTATAAAATATTGAAATGATGTTATATGGTTATAATATTTTAGGAGATGGATGAAAAGTCAATTAAAATAATAAAGTATACCTATGGGCAATTCGAGAAGGAGTCTGAATCCTTATAAAAAATAAAGAGTGGTTATTTGAGTCATGGGTTTCATGGTGAATTACTTATGCTAAAATATATGCTCTTCATTAGTGAGGTTGATGAACTTCAAAAGTGTGGAAAAAAGTTGAATATTCATGACAAACATGAATTCCAATAGAAGTATAATAATGTAATAGAGGTGATGAAAATACCATTGCAAAAACTAATTATCAAAGCCATGACACAATTCTAGGATCCATCATATAGATGTTTTACTCTTAAAACTGTCGATATAGTACCCATAATTGAAGAGTATCAATAGTTATTACAAATATCTCAACTTGTGTATACCATCTACTATCATTAATGATGTGATGAGGCTGTAAAAGGATTTCAAAGCTTTTAATATTGGTAAAAAAAAATGGGTATAGTGAAAGACAGAAGGACTGAAGGTTGACATTAAAAAGTAAGGGAAGATTCTTTTCCCTAAAAAACTAAATGATCGAGATGATAGTACCAACAAGATCCAGTTATTGGCATTTGAAATTTTTAGGTTAGTGTTATTTCTCTCAAAATCCAAATTGATTAGCCTTGACCCAACTAGTGTATTTATCAAGGTTGAAAGAGATCAAGTTAATCTAGATACAACAAATTTGATAAAAACTATTTGACTTTAAACTATTGTTGAAAAGTAGGTAAAGGGTTAATATGATGTTGTGTGCATCTTTTATATGTACAAATGGTCAGTCATATGATCATTAGAGTATTGGTCTTCAAAACAACTTGGTGGCTAGACCAAAAACCTTTGCTGGATTTTATTAGAATTAAATGTTTTTGGAAACAAAGTAGATCAAATTATTTCATAAGATGTTGATCACTTTGTTTACTTAGTGAGTAGTTTGGATGGGTTCAACACCCTACGTTGCTTATTGCAAACAATGCCTATTGGTTATATTGATTGGAAAAATTAAGTATGTAAGTTATATACCAACCATGATTTTAAGGTGATTGGGGTACATACATGACGAAAACCTCTAGTTTAGTTGAGTATATAGGAAACTTTAAGGAAGAGTCGTCCTTAGCTTAGTTGTATTAGGATGCATTATAAAATATAGCAAAGGTTTGAGAATAATTATTTTGGAAGTGACTAAAAGGAGCCTCATGGTTATAGAATCATATATCAAATGCCACCAAAACAAATTGAGTAATTATAAACCACCCTAAGCTAAAAATAAACTATCTATATCAAAGCTTACAGATGAAGATGAAATAACTAAAATGCACAAGGAACAAGAAACTTTAATAAGGGATATGCGTACAAAAACATAAGGGAAAAAGAAGAAGAAGAAGAAGAAGAGGTCTTCGTAAAACAAAAGGAACAACTAGAACTTGAAAATTAAAAGTTGAAGAAAAGATTGGAAGAAGAAAGAAAGATAAGGATTCAAGCAGGAGAAAAAAATGAGGAATGGTTGAAAGAAAAGGTAAAACATTAGGAAGAAATGTGTATGTCTACTTAGACATAGTTATCCATTAAGGTAACTTAGTTGAAAAGATAAAATTTAAAGGTAATGAATGTAAAAGAAAAATTAAAGATTATGAAAGAGAAGCATGTAAGGACCTAAAATGCCAAAAAATAAAATTAGAAAAAGCTTATCCACATGCCAAAAGCAAGAAACTCATTTTAAAAAATTATTGCAAGAGGCTAACGACAAGGTGGATAAACTAAAGATTCATGTCATAGAAGCCTAAGACTAACACCAAAGATAATTATATCATTAGATGTATGTCAAAAACAACTTGATTTGAGCTAATGGTAAATACAATGTTGTTGTAGTACACTTAAAGACCCAATCAGAAAAGGCATTCATTAAAGCTAACAAGTTACAAACCTTATCTTGCCTGGTGGGTAACCAGGAGCAAAGCTATGGAAGTGAAGATTTTAAGGTTTTTGTTTTAGGGATCCCATGATCTTTTAAAGTAAATAGCAAGGCTTGGTAGGATTTTTGGTGTATAATTTACTTATTGAGATATTATAACTAGTAGGTAAAAGGAAAGATATGCTAGTATATGATTGATTAATGAAGCATTTTGTATGTTCTATCTAATTATTGTACAAATTCAAATTCATATTAATTGAAGAATGTTAAAGAGCAATTGAGGACATGCATATGATTTTGTAAAAGCTTTAAAATACGCTTTACACTTAATGTGGTTTGCTCTTTCCTTTCTCCCTCACTATTTTTGGCTTGCCCTATTTTCTCCATGTCGGATCTATTGTGCCATCTATTTTTATGTTATTTGATAAATATTTAATGTTTTTTCATTAATCAAGGCTTAAGAGTCTTTCAAGTCAGGTCAATAATTGGTGTTCATGTTTTTCCATGGTTATGTATATTTGGGGCTCTTAGTTAGAGAAAAATAATGGAGAGAATTTGGAGAGGGGCTCTTTGGAAAATGCTCCCTTTCTTCTTTCAAAGCCAAGATACTTTACCTTTGATCAAAATATTTCTCTATCCCTCAAGAGAAAAAAAAAAATTAAAGAGGAAGAATCATCTATCAGTCCCGTATGTTTTTATCCTCTCGAAGTCTTTTTCTTTGATTAAGTGTTAGAGTATTTTTAACCTTTTATCTTATTAAAATAAATAGACAGGCTCTCAAAAACTAATTAACAACACTTGCATATGTTTTTTTTTATTAAAAATTAACTTTTGATAAGCCCACAGCAAAGGACGTGTAAATTAACCAGTTTTCAACTAAAACGAGATGACATGCCCGCGCGCTACCGCATGCTTATAAAACAAATGTACTTGATAGTGTTATAATTGTGAACCAACACTAGATAAGTAATAGAAATTAAAGGTATGATGGAGCAAATATTTCATGACGGAAAAAAAAGTTGTGTTGGTGATCAAAAACTTAAAGACTGAACAAAATGATTTGTAGCAATCTACAGTGTTTTGTGAGGAAAAATACAGTGATTTCACCACATGATTTAGCTTTTCAGTTAATAAAAAGCTAAAAAAATTACAAAGCTAAATTCTCTACCAACTTAATATTAAAAAAAAACCAACAAAGATAATTTTGGAAAGAAAAAAACCCATGAGAAAAAACATTGCAGCAATTGACAATGTTTTGTAAGGAAAACTATAGCACTTTTCCCAATAAAATAAAATAAAAAAACCATTTAGAGAAATATTGTAGCAATCCACAGTGTTTTGTGAGAAAAACTACAACGCTTTCCTCATATGATTTAGCTTTATTGTAATTATAATTCTTAACCAACTCAATATTCAAAAAAAAATCGACAAAGATAATATTTTGGAAAAAATCATAAAAAAATCATATGGAAAAACACTGCAACAATTCATAGTGTTTTAAAGAAAAAAAATTATAAAGCTAAATTCTTAATCAGCTCAATATTAAAAAAAAAAACAGAGACAATTTCAGAAAGAAAATAACAAAACAAACACCAAAAAAAGGAAAAAAAATCATATTGGAAACACTATAGCAATTCACAGTGTTTTGTGATGAAAGCTACAGTGCTTCCCCACATGATTTAGCCTTATTTGTAATGACTTGTAATTGTAATTCACAAACAACTCAAT
>Ga0307513_10005903_pt1 | contig 16075 bp, 14 predicted proteins | sample 15_EM_MG_FD_202174 | JGI IMG/M metagenome (GOLD analysis project Ga0307513, IMG submission 202174) | Populus trichocarpa ectomycorrhiza microbial communities from riparian zone in the Pacific Northwest, United States - 15_EM | ecosystem: Host-associated > Plants > Roots > Unclassified | place... | reverse complement strand
TTGCGCGCGGGACCGCCGTCCTCGCCGTCGAGCTCGGCCTCGAGCTCCTTGACCGACTTGGACTTCACCTTGGCGGTCTTGCCCGCCTTGCCCTTCGCGGGCGCGGCCTTGGCGTCGACCTTGGCGTCGGCCTTGGCCTTGGGCTTGGTCTCGACCGCAGCCTCGCTGGCCTTGGCCTTGGGCGCAACCTTGGCCTTGGCGTCGGCCTTGGGCTTCTTGGCGGTCTTGGCGGTCTTGGCGGGGCTCACGGCCTTGGTGACCTTGACGGCCGCCTCGTCCTTGGCGGCTGGCTTGGCCGGCTTGGCCGGTTTGGCCTTGGCTTGCTTGGCGAGCGGGGCCTTCTTGGCCGACTTGTCATCGCTTTTGCTCACTGCATCCTCTCGATCATGGGTAGCGCCCGCAGCACCACGCGAACCGCGAGCCCGGTGCGGCGGACGATCTCGTCGATCCCCACTGCGCCGTTCGCGATCGCGTCTCGCACCTGGATCGCGATCGGATCGATCGCGCTCGGTGCCTGATGACGCGGGAGGCCCGCCAGGGCGAGCTCCGCGTCGGATTCGTTCTCGATGATCGCCGCGCCGTCCGCGAGCAAGCGATCGCAGCCCCGGCTGCCCGGCCATGCCGCAACGATCGTCCCGAGCCGCTTGCCGGCTGCCGCGGTCGACAGCGATCCGGAGCGCAGGTCTGCCTCGACGACGATCACGACGTCGGCGAGCGCGGCGATCAGCTGGTTGCGGCGCGGGAACTGGGCCCGGTGCGGCGGCGTGCCGTCCTTCACCAGCGCGGCGAGCGAGCCGCCGCGCGCCAGCACCTCGCCGAACAGCGGCGCGTGGCGCGCGGGGTACAGCACGTCGAGCCCGCTGCCCAGCACGACGGTGGTCGTGCCGCGGCCGGCCAGCGCGCCGCGGTGCGCCGCGCCGTCGACGCCGAGCGCCCCGCCCGACACGACGTGGACGCCCCGCGTCGCGAGGTGGCGCGCCAGGGCGTGGGCCCGATCCATGGCGGTCTGCGATGCCGCCCGGGCGCCGACGATGGCGACCGCCGCCGCGTCGCCGAGCGCCGCGCCGCGGACATAGACCGGACGCGACCAACCCAGCGCTTGGAGGCGCCTTGGCAGCTGATCCGGGCTGAGCTGGACTGTGGTCACGAGGGGGAAGCAATTAGCCACCCCGGGGTCCAACGTCAAGTGCGCGCGCCGCGGCTCAAGCAATCTTAGCTACTTGCACGCGACCACTCCCGATCCCTACCTTATATACGGGGTGCGCTGGGTCTCGTTTCGGGCCTCCCGGCCACCCCTCGCGCACCCGCGGGCTATTTGCTGGCCTGCATCATCACCAGATCGCCCACGCTCATCTCCTGCACCGCGAGCGTGACCAGGCCGATCGAGATGCGCTCGCCGACCTCCACGATCACGATCTCGCCGAGCGCACGGGCCGGGAACTGGCGGTCGTCCTGGCCGATCTGGTTGTTCATGTTCTTGGGGTAGGCGTCGCCGCGCCGCACCACGAACATCCGGTTGCCGACCTCGACTCCCGAGCGCTTGCCGAGATCGACGAACACGACCTCGCCTTCGCCGATCAGCTGCTCGTGCGTGAGCATCGCGACGACGGTGCCCTGGGCGTCGACCTTGGGGCGCGACGGCGGCACGGTCTTGAACGTCTTGACCAGCGGGCCGACCTTGGCGCCGCGCTCGATCTCCTGGTTGGCGGCGATGATCACGCCCCGCGCGCGCTTGTCCTGCTTGACGTTGACGACCTCGACCGTGCCGAGGATCTGCACGTAGGCGCCGACGTCGCGGCCGTTGGACTTCACCGCGTTGCCGGGGCTGTAGATCGAGTAGCGCTCGCCGACCTTGAGCGGCCGCTTGGCGGGGTAGCTCAGGTACACCGAGTCGCCCTCGCCGAGCAGGACCTTCTCGTCGACCGCGCCGTCGATCGCGCTCGAGCTGTCGAGATCGGTCTGCTCGACGAACGCGGTCTGCTTGACGCCGACCTCGAGCCGGCGGCGCGGCGCGGGCAGCGTGTCGACCGGCGACGACGACGGCGTCGCGGCCTCGGGCTCCGCCGTGACCTGCGCGAACATGCCGCGCGGCAACAGCCGTACGAGATCGCCGGGGTAGATCCAGTGTGGATTGGTGATCTGCGCGTTGTACGACCAGATCTTGGGCCACTGCCACGGATCGTTGAAGTACAGAAAGCAGATGTCCCACAGCGTGTCGCCGCGGCGCACCACGTGGAGCTCGGGAATCGGCCCGCCCTGGATCAGGCCGCCTTGATCGGGCAGCGGCGTCGTGCCGTCGCCCATGAAGAAGTTGGTCGGCTCGGACTTGTCACCGCCCGGCACGATCTTGCCGTCGGGCCCGACGACGATCACCGAGGGCTGGGCGGGGGCCGCCGGCGCCGCGGGCGACGATGGCGCGGCGGGCGCCTCGCCGGGCTCGAGCGTCACCGGCGCGGGCGGGGCGGGGACGAAGACCTGGGCGTGCAGCGGCGCGGGCCGCAGCGTGACGACGGCGGCGAGCGCGGCGGTCGTCGCAACGCCAGCGCGCGCCAGCGCGGTGATCCGCGACGTCGAGCTCACGGGGCCTCCAGCCGCTTGGCTGCCAGCGTCGCGGGCTCGGACTTGGGATACTGCGTGACGACTTGTTGCAGCACGGCGTGCGCCTTCTCGCCCTGGCCGGTCGCCTGGTAGCAATACCCTACCTTGAGCAGCGCGTCGGGCACCTTGTTTCCGCGCGGGTAGACCTCGATCACCTTGCGGAACTCGGTGAGCGCGTGGTCGTAGTCCTTCTGCGCGTAGAACGCCTCGCCCAGCCAGTACTGGGCATTGTCGGCGTAGTCGTGGCGCGGATACTTCGTCACGAACGCGCGGAGCGCGGTGACCGCGTCGTCGGTCTTGCCGGCCTTGACCAGCTCGACCGCCGCGCGGTAGTCGCCCGACGCGTCGCCGCTGCGATCGCTCGGCTGCTCGGGCGCGCGCGTCTTGCTGCGCACCGCGGCGCGCGCCGAGATCGGCGGCACCCGGCGGGTCACCTCGATGCGATCGCCCGTGGTCGGCACCTCGACCATCGGCAGCGCGGCGGCGCGCGCCGGCCGGCGCGCCGGTTCCTCGTCGAAGTTGGGCACCGTCGTCGGCAGCGTGGTCATCCGCGTCGACGCCGCCTCGCCTTCATAGACGATCTCGGTGCCGTCGTCGGCGACGCCGACCACGCGCGCGGATCCTGGAGCGGGCGTGGCCGCGGCGGTCGGGCCCGCGATCTCGACCGGCAGCGCCGGCATCGGTCCGTCGAGCACGGTGGCCGCGAGCTTCGCGTGCGACTCGTCGAGCTGGTGCTGCAGATCGCGCAGCTTGCGATCCTGTACGCGGCGGTCGGCGCGCAGCTCGGTCACTGTCTTGGTCAAGCGCCGGTTGTCTTCGCGCAGCGACGACATCGGTGTCGCACAGCCAACCGCGAGCAAGAGGCAGAGCGTGGGTGCGCTGGTCACGCCGAAATCGTAGGCGTTGCCGGCGCGAACCGCAAAATATCACTCGTCGCACTTACGCAAGTGCTTCGCTACCTGGCCGCCGACGGGCTCGCCGCGGCGCCTCCGCGCCCGCCGGTGGCTCGTCGGACCTTGCCCTCCGGGGGGCGATCGACGCGTCCCACGCCGCCGCGCTGTCTCCCGATCGCGGATCGCCTGGTGCATATTCGCGCGATGCGCCGGAACCTCTCGCTCGCCGCGCTGGCCTGCATCGCGGTGGGGACCTCGAGCGTCGCCGAGGCCGACAACGAGATCGCGGTGCTGGCCACGGGCGCGTGCCCGACGCGCGACGCGGTGGTCGCGGCGCTCGCCGAGGCGATGCCCGACGCGACGATCGTCGGCGACGCCGCGGCCATCGCCGCCGACGGCGAGACGATCGTCGTGGTCAGCGACGACGGCCCGACCTACCGCGCCGTGGTCCGTGGCGTCGTGCGCACCCTCGTCGACGAGTCGAACCGCTGTCAGGAGCGCGCCCGCAAGCTGGCCGTCGTGACGGCGCTCGCGCTCGAGCCGCCGCGGGTCGCGCGGCAGAGCGCCGACGCGCTCGACACCGTGACCTGCCCGGTCCCACCGCCGCGCAGCCCGCTCGAGGTGCGCCTCGAGACCGGCGGCCTCATCTCGTACGGCGTGCACAAGCACAGCCAGCTGTTGCCGATCGGCGGCACCGCACGGGTGAGCCTGGCGCGCGGCCCACTCGGCCTGGCGGTCGGCGTGGCCGCGAGCCAGCTGAGCGTGCTGAGCAGCGGCGCCACCGTCCACCGCTTTCCGTTCGACGTCGCGGTCCAGCTGCGGCACGCCTGGCGCGGCGTCGTCGCCAGCCTCGAGCTCGGGCCGAGCTTCGTCGTGCAGCGCGAGAAAGACGGCCACGAGAGCACGCTCCGCCAGGAGCTCGACCTCCGCGCGTCGGGCCAGGTCGCGCTGCGGCTGTCCGGCCGCCTCGGCGTGTTCGCCGCGCTCACGACCACTTACACCCCGACCCCGCCCACCCTGCTGGCAACGACGGAACGGATGCCGAGCTGGTGGCACGCCCTGGGCGCCGGCGTCGTGATCCAGATCCAGTGAAACATCCACGGCGCCTCCCCCCATGATCTCGCGCAGGCTGATGTCGCGCGTGGAGCTCACCTCGGCGACCAAGATGGCGCTCGCGCCGGCCGAAGTGTCGGACGTCGTGACTCCCGATCTCGAGGCGGTGTACGCGCAGTGGTTCGTGCCGGTGCACCGCTGGATCCGCGCGCTCGGCGGCCCGAACATCGACGCCGAGGACCTCACGCAGGAGGTCTTCATCGTGGTGCAGCGCAAGCTCGCTGGCTTCGATGGCAAGAACCTGGCCGGGTGGCTGTATCGCATCGCCCAGCTGACGGTGCGCGATCATCGCCGGCGCGCCTGGTTTCGCAGCCTGTTCCTGCGCGCCGACGACGTCGCGCCCGATGACGTCGCGTGCTCGGCGGACCGCACCGACGAGCGCCTCGCGCGCAAGCGCCAGGAGGCGCGGCTGCACCGGCTGATGGACACGCTCAAGCCGAAGTGGCGCGAGGTGTTCTTGCTGTTCGAGGTCGCCGGGCTCAGCGGCGACGAGATCGCCCGATTGCTCGGGGTCCCGCCCGCCACGGTGCGGACGCACCTGTACCGCGCGCGCAAGGCGATGGTCGAGCTGGTCGCCCAGCAGCAAGCGGAGGACGCGCCATGAGCGAGCGACTTCGCGATCTGTTCGACGCGGACGATCCGGCGGTGGTCGAGCTCGCTCGGCTGGTCCGGGCGACCGAGATCGATCCGAAGCCCGGCGCGCAGGAACGCGTCCGGGCGAAGCTGTCGGAGCAGCGGTCCGCGCGGCTGCGCTGGCGTCAGCCGGTGGTCGTGCTGCTGGTGCTCGTGATCGTGACGCCCGCGCTGGTCGCCGGCGTGCGCCGGCTCGCGCCGCGGCCGGCCGAGCCGGTCCTGACGCCGCCGCGCGAGCTCACGACCCCCGCGACGCTGCCGAGGGAGCCTGGCCGTCGCGCACCCGCGGCGCCCGACGAGCTGCCGCCGGCGACCGAGCGCGCGGCTCCGGACGACGGGAAGCCGCCGGCGGCAGCGGCGACGCGCGCACCCACGACGCCGAGCGCCGCACCGCCGACCGCGCGTCCAGCGGCCGCAACGCCGAGCCCCACGCGCGCCGCCACGACGCCGACCAAGGCCGCGCAGGCCGCGTCGACGATCGAGGTACTCGCACCGACGACCGAGGCGCCCGCGCCCGCGCCCGCCGAGCCGACGACCTCGCGCGAGCCCGCGGGATCGATCGCCGTCGAGGCCGCGCGGTCGATGGCCCCGGCGCCCACGCCTGAGGATCCGCGCGCGCAAGCGTCCACCGCGCCGGTCGATCGCTCGATGGCAGGCCTCCGGGGCACGCGGCTCTCGCGAGCGCCGCTCGCGGAGGGCGCGCTCGTCTTGCGCGCGCTGAGCTTGCTGCGCCACGACCACGATCCCCGCGCGGCGCTGCGCGAGCTCGACGCCTACCGGACCGGCTACCCGCAGGGCGACCTCGGCGAGGAGGTCCTCGCCTTGACGATCGAGGCGCGCGCCGCGCTCGATGATCCGTCCGCGCGCCCGCTCGCCGAGCAGTACCTGCAGCAGTTTCCGCGCGGCCGCTTCGCCGAGATGGCCGAGCGGGCGGTTCGCCGCTTCCCCGCTCGCTAGCCTCGCGCGACCGATCGCGCGAATCGCCGCGCGCGTGAAACATCGTGATCGCGTCTACCCATGAGCGTGTATGGGGAGGCGAGCAGACTCCAGATCATGAATAGGGGGTGACACCACGCCACCGTCCCGTGGCAAGCATTGCCGCGCCCCGTCGGAGCGAGTGTGCGATCGACCGCTTTGCCAGCGACTGTCGCCCGGCTCACGCGCAATGGCTTTATTGCGCACTACGAGGCAAATAGAGATTCCAGCTCGCGCCATTCGCTCGCACATCGCCGTCAGAGACGGCCTCAGCACCGACGAGACGTGCGCGCACTGATAGTGTGGAGACTTAGCCTGAAAGGTAATTCGCTATGACATCTAGACTCGAAGGCGGCGTCGCGCTCGCGGCGATCACCGCCCTCGCCGCGACTGGCTGTATCGACAATAACGCCGAGTATCTTTACGAGTGGAATCAGGATCGCGTGGTGTGCAGCGCGCCGTTCGACGACGAGCACGCTCCCGGCGACCTCGGCTTCGTCGCCGACACGTTCCGGCTCGCGGCCGACCGCGGCGCGGTCGCGACGCTGCACGCCCACATCCCCGGGACGACGATCTCCACCGCCTGGCTCGAGACCGTGCTGCAGGAAGCCGACGCCAACCAGCTCACGTACCTCACCTACAAGGACCTCGCGACCGCGTCACCCGGCGCTGGCGTGGCGCTCGCCTTCGACGACGAGGCGATCGACGCCTGGTACGACACGCGCGACCAGCTGGCCGATCACGACGCGCGCGTGACGTTCTTCGTGACGCGCTGGCAGGCGTCGTGGAACGCGGCCGGCCGCGACAAGGTGCACGCGCTGGCCGCGCTCGGCCACGCCGTCGAGCCGCACAGCGTCAACCACCTGCACGCCCAGGCCTACGTCGCCGAGCACGGCATCGACGCCTACATCGCCGACGAGGTCCTCCCGTCGATCGAGGCGCTACGCCAGGCTGGCTATACGCCGACCACCTACGCCTTCCCGTTCGGCGAGACCACGCCCGAGATCACCGAAGCCGTGCTCCAGTACATCGACCGCGTCCGCGTCGGCCCGGCGGACTGCCCGAAGTAAGCCGAGCGCAGCGAGGCGCTCTCCTCCGTACCAGGCGCAGCCGGCGTTCCTCGCCGGCAAGCCGATCAATCAAGAGTCGTCGACCAAGGTCGACGGCCCTTGCAAGCCGCTACAGCGTCGCGGCGAGGATCTGATCCGCGCCCTGGGCGCGCAGGTCGTCCGCCAGCCGGACGCCGAGCGCCTCGGCGTCGCGCGCGAGGCCGGTGACCTCGGCGCGCAGGATCTTGCTGCCGTCGGGCATGCCGCACAGGCCGACGACGCGCAGCTGGTGGTCCGGCGCGTCGAGCGCGTGCGCGGCGAGCGGGGTCTGGCAACTGCCGCCCATGCGGGCGAGGAACGCGCGCTCGGCGGCGACGCGGCGCTCCTCGGCGGGATCGTGGATCGCCCGGCGGATCAGCTCGCTGGCGCGGGCGTCGCCAGCGCGGGTCTCGAGGCCGAGCACGCCCTGCGCCACGGCGGGCACCGACAGCTCGAGCGTCAACAGCTGCGTGATGCGATCGCCGAGGCCGAGCCGGGTCAGCCCGGCGGCGGCGAGCACGATGGCGTCGAACTCGCCGTCGTCGAGCTTGCGGATCCGCGTCGGCACGTTGCCGCGCAGCATCGCGATCTGCAGATCGGGGCGGCGCGCGAGCAGCTGGCACTGGCGGCGCATCGACGACGTGCCGACCTTGGCGCCCTTCGGCAAGGTGTCGACGGTGACCGGCGCGCGCGCGCACAGCGCGTCCCACGGCACCTCGCGGGTCGACACGGCCGCGAGCACGAGGCCGGGCGCGAGCTCGGCCGGCACGTCCTTCATGCTGTGGACCGCGACGTCGGCCTCGCCGTCGAGCAGCGCCTGCTCGATCTCCTTGACGAACAGCCCCTTGCCGCCGACCTTGGCGAGCGGGACGTCGAGGATCTTGTCGCCCTGCGTCTTGATCACGTTGAAGTCGACGACGAGCCCGGGCGCGACGGCGGCGAGCCGAGCCTTGGTGTGCTCGGCTTGCCACAGAGCGAGAGCGCTGCCGCGCGTTGCGATCACCAGACGGTCGGTCACGTCACTGCCTTTCGTTCAGGCGCCGGCTCCGCGATCTCGCGGTCCAGGGCCGGTTGCGCCTCGCGCGGCTCGTCGCCGGTGCCCGGCGACAGATCGAACAGCTGACACAGGATCTCGGCGCGCAGGCCGGCCTCGTCGGGCGGCGCCTCGCGCAGCGCCGCGGTCGGCTGGTGCAGCAGCTTGTTGACCACGAGCTGGACCAGGCGCTGCATCACCTCGCGCTGCTGCGCCGGCGTGTGCTCGCGGCGCGCCAGCTGGTCGAGCGACTTCTGGAGCTCGACGTCGGCGACGCGCGCGAACCGCTCGCGCAGCGCGCGGATCGTCGGCACCACGCTCTGGGTCCGCAGCCAGTGCTCGAACTGGCCGGCCTCGTGCTCGACGATGCGACCGGCGTGCTCGGCGGCCTTGGCGCGCTCGGCGAGGTTGGCGGCGACGACCTTCTCGAGGTCGTCGATGTCGAACACGTAGACGCCGTCGAAGTCGCCGATCTGCGGCTCGGCGTCGCGCGGCACCGCGATGTCGATCACGACGAGCTGGCGCCAGCGCCGTGCCTTGGTCACGCGCTTGAACAGCGCGCGGGTCAGGATTGGCTGGCGCGCGCCGGTCGAGCTGATCACCACGTCGGCCTCGACCAGCAGGCGCTCGAGATCGTCCCACGGCTGCGCGATGCCGTCGATCTCGGCGGCCAGCGCCTCGGCCTTGTCGGGCGACCGGTTGGTCACCACGATGCGGTGCGCGCCCGAGCTGTACAGGTGGCGCGCCGCGAGCCGCGACATCTTGCCGGCGCCGATGACGAGCACGCTCTTGCCGGTGAGGTCGCCGAACACGCGCTTGGCGAGATCCACCGCGACGGTCGAGACGTTGGCGGCGCCGCGCGCGATCGCGGTCTCGGTCCGCACGCGCTTGGCGACGCCGAACGCGCGCTCGAGGCAGCGCCCGAGCACCGGCCCCGAGGTCCCGGCCTCGCCCGCGACGCTGTACGCCGCCTTGAGCTGGCCCAGGATCTGGGCCTCGCCGAGCACCAGCGAGTCGAGCGCGCTGGCGACCGAGAACACGTGGCGGACCGCCGAGCTGCCGCGGTGATCGTAGAGCACGTCGGCCATCGCCGACGGCGCGAGGCCGCGCTGGCGCGCGAGAAAGGTCCGCACCGGCCCGGTCGGGTCGGCGCCCGGCGTGCTGACGCCGTAGACCTCGACGCGGTTGCAGGTCGAGACCAGCAGGGCCTCGGCGACCGGCAGCTCCGTGGTCATCGCCTGCAGCGTGCCGACCAGCTCCTCGTCGCGAAACGCCAGCTGCTCGCGCACGGCGACCGGCGCGGTCCGCCAGCTGATCCCGACGACAAACAGCTCGCTCATCCGCCCGCCATCCGGCGCACCAGGTAGATCACGAGCACGAGCAGCGCCGCCGCGAAGCCGGCCAGGGTCAGGCGCGCCGCGCGCCGGCCGCGCCAGCCATAGGCCTGGCGCACGACGAGCAGCGCGGCGTAGAACATCCAGGTCACGGCGGCGAGCGGGTACTCGGGGCGGTCGAGCGACTCGCCGAGCTTGGACACCCAGATCGCGCCGAGCACGAGCGCGACGGTGAAGATCGGAAAGCCGACCCAGATCAGCCGGTGGCTCAGCCGGTCGAGCGCCTCGAGCGGCGCGCCGTTGTCCTTGAACGCGACGGTGTCGAACCGCTTGCGGCGCAGCGCGCGCTCCTCGATCAGGTAGATCATCGACAGCGCGCTCGCCAGCGCGAACACGCCGACGCCGACCGTCGCGAGCGAGATGTGGATCTTGCCGAGCGTCGACAGATCCTCGGGCGCGGTGCCCGCCGGGGTCAGCCGCGCGACCACGAGCATCACCAGCGCGACCGGCATCACCGCCGCGCCGCCGACCGTGAGCCGGTAGCGCGCGCTCGCGAGCAGGTAGCCGCCGGTGATGATGAAGGCCAGGAAGCCGAGCGCCTCGCGCACCGACTGGGCCGGGTGGACGTGCTGGGTGCCGCGCCAGCCGATGTCGGTGCCGTGCGCGGCGAACGCGATGCCGACGAGCACGAGCGCGAGCGGCCGCAGCTTGTGGTGGCCCGCGAGCACGACCAGCAGCGCCGCGGTGGCGGCGGCATACGCCACCACCGCCGCCCAGAACGCGGGCGACGCGGAGACCGACAGCAGGCGCTCGGTCGCCGGCGTCACGGCAGCAGCGGCTCGCCGATGAAGCCCTCGATCACGTCGTAGGCCGTGTCGCGGTAGATCACCGACTTCTCGAACACGTCGGCGCCCATCTCGTCGAGCGCTTCCTTGGATTTCACGCGACCGACGAGATCGTGGGGATCGCCATCACTCCCGGCCGAGCGCAGGAAGTGCACGGCGGGCTTCATCGCGAACGATCGGTTGAGCTCGGTCAGCGTCATACGGTCCCCCTCCAGCGAGGCACGGCCTTCGATCGTCCAGTTGTCGAGACGTTCGACCGAAATGAAGAGGCGCGACATTCCCGTGCAACGCAGTGTACCGGCCGCGCCACCAGCCGGCTAGGCCGCGACGGCCGCGCGATGCGCGGTTCGCGCTTCACCCTCCTAATCGGTGAGGTTGCCATGAACCGATAGCAAGGTTACATAAGCTGGACACTGGAGGTCTGCTGTATGGCAAGCGCGAACATCAAGGAGCTCACCGACGCCAATTTCGAGTCGGAGGTCCTCAAGGCCGAGGTCCCGACCCTCGTCGATTTCTGGGCGGTGTGGTGCGGGCCTTGTAAGCAGATCGCGCCGACCGTCGACGCCCTCGCCGACGAGTACAAGGGCCGGATCAACGTCGCCAAGATGGACGTCGATCACCACCAAATCGTCCCCCAGCAGTACGGCGTGCGGTCGATCCCGACCCTGCTGATCTTCAAGGGCGGCAAGGTCGTCGGCCAGCTGGTCGGCGCGATGCCGCGCAGCAAGCTCGAAGCCGAGCTCCAGAAGCACCTGTAGGTGCCCCGGCCGAGTCGCCCAGGCCAGCGATTCAGCTGAAGATTCGGAGGCCCAGCTCACGTTTGACGCGGACAGTCGTGGTGTGAGATCGCGCCGGTAGGGCTGCGCACATCACGATGCGCCGTCGGGATCTCCTGCGTCTGCGGGCTTCGCGACGTCGAGCGGATCGGCTGGGAGCGCGGGCAGCTCGCCGAGCGGCCGCGCGCGCGCGAACAGCCACGCGTACAGGGTCGGCAAGACGAGCAGCGTGAGCACCGTCGAGGTGATCAGCCCACCGATCACGACCGTGGCGAGCGGCTTTTGCACCTCGGCGCCGGCGCCGCTCGCGAGCGCCATCGGGATAAAGCCGAGCGACGCGACCAGCGCCGTGGTCAGCACGGGCCGCAGCCGGATCTTGGCGCCCTCGTACGCGGCCACCGCGCTCGTCGCGCCCTCGTCGCGCCGCTGCTGAATATAGCCGACCAGCACGAGGCCGTTGAGCACCGCCACGCCGAACAACGCGATGAAGCCGACGCCCGCGGTGATGGAGAACGGCATGCCGCGGATCGCGAGCGCGAACACGCCGCCGGTGACCGCGAACGGCACGTTGAGGTAGATCAGCGCCGCGAGCCCCACGCGGTTCGTCGCGGCGTAGAGCAGGACGAAGATCATGAGCAGCGCGATCGGCACGACGATCTTGAGCCGGGCGGTCGCGGCCTCGAGGTTCTTGAACTGGCCGCCCCACTCCGCGAAGTAGCCGGCGGGGATCAGGTCGGCGCGCGCGACGGCCTGCTGCGCGTCGGCGACGAAGCTCGCGAGATCGCGCCCGCGCACGTTGGCCTGGACCGTGGTGAACCTCCGACCGAGCTCGTGCTGGACCTCGGCCGGACCATCCTCGAGCCGGACCTCCGCCAGCTGCCCCATCGGGATGAGCTGCCCGGCGGGGGCTCGCACCTTCAGCGACTTGATCGTCTCGATGTCCTGGCGCGCCGCGGCGTCGAACCGGACCTGCATGATGTAGCGACGGCGGCCCTCGATCACCGTGCCGACCTGTCGTCCACCCAACGCGGCGATCACGTCGAGCACGTCGGACGCGTTGATCCCGAACCGGGCGATCGCGCGCCGGTCGATGTCCACGCGCAACACCGGCAGGCCCTCGCTCTGCGCGGCCTTGACGTCCGCGGCTCCGGGCACCTTGCCGATGACGGCGGCCGCGCGCTCCGCGGTCTTCGACAGCGTCGCCAGATCGTCACCGTAGATCTTGAGCGCCACGTCGGCGCGGACGCCGGCGATCAGCTCGGACATCCGCATCTCGATCGGCTGGGACCACGAGAACCCCTCGCCGGTGATCTCGGCGTGCAGGGCCTCGTCCATCCTGGCGATCAGCTCGTCGCGCGAGCGCGCCGACGTCCAGTCCTCCGGCGGCTTCAGCATGACGAACACGTCGGTCTGGTTGACCGACATCGGATCGGTCGCGATCTCCGGTCGCCCGGTCTTCGAGACGACGGCGATGACCTCGGGGAACTTGCCGAGCACGCGCTCGACGTCCTGGTTCCGGCGCACCGACTCCTCGAGCGAGATGCTCGGCAACCGGATGTCGCTCAGGATCAACGAGCCCTCGTCGAGCTTGGGGATGAACTCCGCGCCGAGCGTGCGGTACGCGAGCCCCGCGGCGACGAGCAGGGCGGACGCGCCGGCGATGACCACCCAGCGGTGGTCGATCGCGCGCGCGAGCAGCGGCTGATAGACGCGCTGCACCCCGGCCACGATGAAGCTCGGCTTCTCGTCGAGCTTGCGCGGCAGCATGATCGACGCGAGCGCGGGGATCAGCGTGAGGGCGAGCACGAGCGAGCCGACCAGCGCGAACAGCACCGTCATCGCCATCGGCTTGAACATCTTGCCCTCGACGCCGGTGAGCGACAGGATCGGCAAGTACACGATCGCGATGATCGCGACGCCGAACGTGGCGGAGCGCATCACCTCGCGGCTCGCCTCGAGCACCGCGGCCGCGCGCTCCTGCCTGGTCAGCTTGCGACCGAGGCGGTGGCTGCCCTCCGCGATCAGCCGCACGGCGTTCTCCACGACGATCACGGCGCCGTCGACGATCAAGCCGAAGTCGATCGCGCCCAGCGACATGAGGTTCCCCGACACGCCGAAGCGGCGCATGCCGAGGAACGCGACCAGCATCGACAGCGGGATGACCACCGCGACGAGCAGGCCCGCGCGGATGTTCCGCAGCATCACGAACAGGACCACCATCACGAGGATGCCGCCCTCGACCAGGCTCCGCGTCACCGTGTGGATCGTCTTGTCGACGAGCTCCGTGCGGTCGTAGAACGGGACGATCTCCACGCCGAGCTTGGCGAGGCTCGGCGTGATGGCCTGGATCGTCCGCTTCACGTCGTCGACGACCTGCCGCGAGTTCGCGCCCATCAGCATCATCACCGTCCCGCTGACGATCTCGCCCTTCGCGTCGCGGGTGACCGCGCCCTGGCGGACCAGCGGGGCGAACGCCACGTTGCCGAGCTGGCGGACATAGACCGGCGTGCCGTCGTCGTCCGTGCGAACGACGACGTCGCGCACGTCGTCGAGCGACTCGATCTGGCCCTCGCCGCGCACGAGGTACTGCTCGCCGTTGTGCTGGATGTACGCGCCGCCGGCGTTCGCGTTGTTGCGCTCGAGGGCCTCGAACACGTCGGCGACCGAGACGCCATACGCGGCGAGCTGGTCCGGCTTGATCTGGACCTCGTAGGTCTTGAGCTCGCCGCCGAACGGGTTGACCTCGATGACGCCGGGCACGGAGCGCAGCCGCGGCGAGACCTCGAACTCGAGGATCGAGCGTAGCTCCATCGAGGTCATGCCCTTGCCGCGCAGCTCGAACTGATAGATCTCGCCGAGCCCCGTCGAGATCGGCCCCATCTCGGGCTCGCCGAGCCCCGCGGGAATCGCCTCGCGCGCCTGCTGCAGGCGCTCGTTGATCAGCTGGCGGGCGAAGTAGATGTCGGTGTCCTCGTCGAACACCACGGTGACGACCGAGAGCCCGAACTTCGAGGTGCTGCGCAGTTGCTCGAGCCGCGGCAGGCCGCCGAGCGCCTGCTCGATCGGGGTCGTGATCAGCTGCTCGACCTGCTCGGGACCGAGCGCCGGTGACTGGGTGAGGACCTGGATCTGGACGTTGGTGATATCGGGGACGGCGTCGATCGGCAGCTCGCGCAGCGTCGACAGGCCTGCCACGACGAGCAGCGCCGTGGCGATGAAGACGAGGAACCGGTTGCGCAGCGCCCAGCGGAGGACGAGATCGATCATCGCTAGTCCTCCTCCCCGAGCTCGTCCTTCTTCAGCTCGGACTTGAGCGCGAAGCTGCCGCTCACGGCGACCTGCTCGCCCTCGCTGACCCCGCGCTGGATCTCCACCCATTCGCGACCCACCTGACCGAGCTCGACGCGCCGGGGCTCGTAGGCGCCCGGTCCCTTGCTGACGAACACGAGCGTGTGGGTGCCATCGCGCTGGACCGCGCCGGCCGGCACGTAGATGCCGCTGCGCGGAGTCCCGCCGCTGGTGCCCGCGATCTCGACGGTGGCGAACATGCCGGGCTTCAGCGCGCCGTCGGGGTTGGGCAGCACGACGCGGATCTTGACCGCCCGCGACTTGCGCTCGATCACCGAGCCGATGGTGGCGACCGTGCCCTCGAAGGTTCGGTCCTTCCATGCGGGGACGTGCGCGACGACCTTCTGGCCGACGGCGACCTGCCCGAGGTCGTGCTCGTAGACGTCCGCGAGCACCCACACGTTGCGCAGATCCATCACGACGAACATCGTCTCCTGGGGCTGGGCCAGCTGGCCGAGCGTCACGGAGCGCTCCACGACCACGCCGTCGATCGGCGAGGTCACCGAGAACGAGGCGGCGAGGTGCTCACCGGGGTCGAGCCTGGCGAGCTGCGCGTCGGTGATCCCGAGCGTGTGGAGCCGCACCTCGGCGGCGTCCTGCTCGGCGCGCGCCTTGGTCGAGTCCGCTTCGGCCTGGCGCCAGTCCTTCTCCGACGAGATCTTCTTCTCGAACAGCGCGCGCTCGCGCGCGGCGGCCTCCTTGTTGACCTGGGCGATCGCCGAGGTCGCGATGTAGTCGGCCTTCGCCCGGCCGAGATCGGGCGAGTCGATCATCGCCAGCAGCTCGCCGCGCTTCACCGGCGCGCCGATGCCCTTGAGCAGCTTCACCACCCTGCCCGGCACCCTGGGACCGATCCGCGCGATGCCGTCCTCGGGCGGCTCGATCTCGCCGGTCGCGCCGATCGCCGCGCTCTCGGTCCGGCGCTGCGCGGGCGCCGTCGTGATCTTCGCCGTCGCGATCTGCTCCTTGGTCAGGTGGAGCTGCGTCGGCTCGCCCGCCTCCGCCGGCTCGGCCGTCGCCGGCTTCGCCTCGGCGGGTTCCTGCTTGCCCTGGCCGCACGCGGCGACCACGACCACCATCATCATCGAGCACAGCCGCGTCATGGGGTCACCTCCAGGGCCGCCGCGCGTGCCAGCTCGGTCCATCCTTCGATGGCCTCGTCGAGCGCGTCGACATACGCGAGCCGGTTCGCGAGCAGGTCGCGGCGGGCCAGCGTGAATGCGTAGAAGTCGATCTTGCCCGCACGATACGAATCGGTCGCGAGCTGCAGGTTCTCGTGGAGGCGCTCGCTGACGTCCTTGCTGAACGCCGCGAGCGCCGCGTGGGCGCGCGTGTATCGATCGAAGGCGAGCTGCGCCGCGCGCTCGACCTCGGTGACGAGCCACTCGGTCTCGATCTTCGCGCGCCGTTCGAGCGCACGGCTGGCGGCCCGCGCGCCC
>Ga0307513_10005902_pt1 | contig 16075 bp, 5 predicted proteins | sample 15_EM_MG_FD_202174 | JGI IMG/M metagenome (GOLD analysis project Ga0307513, IMG submission 202174) | Populus trichocarpa ectomycorrhiza microbial communities from riparian zone in the Pacific Northwest, United States - 15_EM | ecosystem: Host-associated > Plants > Roots > Unclassified | place... | reverse complement strand
TTTTTAACTCAACAAGTTTTGCTTGTAAAATATGATCTTGCTACTGTTAGAACCAGAATTTTATTTGCTTTAAGGCGGTGTATTGATTATGTCAGCACATTGCATATATACAGCACTTCCTTAATAAAAAGGTGTTCACAATCACACACTTATGTAATCAGTGTATAGGGTTGAAAAACAAAAATCAGAATAAGTAATGGCATAGAAATTAGGCAAATCCAATAAAAACTAAATAAGTTATGAATTTTTCAAGAAAAAGCCATACAGCAACAACTGAACTGACTGTTAACAGGCACACACTTACATAATCAATGCAGAAATTTAAAGAACAGAAAGCAGAAAGAGCAATGGCACAAAAATCAGGTGAATTGGATAAGAACTTGCAGAGTTATGAATTTTTTAGTATTTGATGTACAATAGTAGGCATATATTGCTCATACATCACTGTACATCAATTGTACAACACATGTAAATTATTTATATTGTCTCTAAATTACTTGTCTATTGTATACATCACTTAGATGTTTTCTATATATGTGTATATCTTGGATAATTGGTGAAGACAAAAACAATCAAACATTCAATCAGAGATTTAGATAACATATGCCAAGACTCAGAACTCAGGGATGTGTAGGCTGATGACATATGCCAAGACTCAGAAAATGACAGTTCTAGGGCTGGGTGTATGTCATTAGTCTACAGATCCCTGATCTCTGTGTCTTGGCATATGTCATCTGGATCTCTGATTGAATCTTAAAAAATATTTGATTATTTTTGTCTTCACCAATTGTGGTCTATATTAAATGATTTTAGATGTATTTACAGTTTGAAGAGGAATGTTTTATTGTATTAATGCATGCATTAGTTGTTCCAGTAATGCATTCCAGATGTGTGATTAATAATACAGAAGAAGAGGTCCAAGTAATCAGTTGATTTTTTCACTTTCTGTGGGCCAATCTTGGAGTTCTTACATTCATTGGGAAGGTATGAATTAGAAGTCTTAGGACAAACTTAGACCTTGTAAATGTGGCCAGTATTGGTTGAATAATTCCATTTCGACTTTTTGATCAAATGATACAAAAGCAAGGCTACAACTAAGCAGTTGATTTATTCACTTCCTGTGGGCCAATCTTGGACCTCTTACATTCATTGGAAAGGTATAAATGAGCGGTCTTAGGACAAAGTTAGACTGTGTAAATGTGGCCAGTATTGGTTGAGTAATTCTATTTCGACTTTCTGATCAAATGATGCAGAAGAAGGGGTACAACTAATCAGTTGATTTATTCACTTTCTGTGGGCCAATCTTGGACCTCTTACATGCTTTAGAAAGCTATCAATTACCACTTTTATAATGAACTTAGACCTAGTGAATGTGGCCAGTATTGGTTGAGTAATTCCATTTTGACCTTTTGATCAAATAATGCAGAAGGAGGGGTATAACTAATCAGTTGATTAATTCACTTCCTGTGGGCCAATCTTGGACTTTTTACATTCATTGGAAAGGTATAAATTACCACTTTTATCAAAAACTTAGACCTAGTGAATGTGGCCAGTATTGGTTGAGTAATTTTATTTTGACCTTTTGATCAAATGATGCAAAAGGAGGAGTACAACTAATCAGTTGATTTATTCACTTCCTGTGGGCCAATCTTGACATTATTATATGTGTTAGAAAGCTATCAATTACCAATTTTATGATGAACTTAGACCTAGTGAATGTGGCCAGTATTGGTGGAGTAATTCAATTCTGAGTTTTTGAACATTGACCCAGGGAGGGGTACAGCTAATCACTTTATTTCTTTACTTCCTATGGGCCAATCCTGGCCTTCTTACATGCATTAGAAAAGTATTTATTACAGCTCCTAGGACGAAGTTAGAGCTTGTAAATGTGATCAGTATTGGCTGAGTAATTTAAGTTTGAGTTTTTGATCTATCATTCTGGAGGAGAGGCAGAACTAATCACTTTATTCCTTCATTTCCTCTGGGTCAATCTGCAATTTTTTATATTTATTAGAAAGGTATATATTAGAAGTTTGCAGACAAATTTAGACCTTGTAAATCTGTCTCTTATTCGTTAAGTAATTCAATTCCGAGTTTTGATCAATTATTCAGGTGGAGGAGTACAACTAATCACTTCATGTCTTCACTTCCTCTAGGCCAATCTGAGCATTCTCAAGTTCATTGGAAAGGTATTGAATACCACTTTCAATACAAATTTACACCTTGTAAATTCGCCCAGTATTCATTGAGTAATTTAATTTCGAGCTTTTTGATCAACGATCTTGAAGGGCAGCTATAGTATTCCCTTCATTTCTTCTCTTTCTTTGGGCCAATCTTTGACTTATTGGATGCATTGGAATTCTCTATATTATAGCTCTTAGGAAAAATTTAAATATTTCAAATACAGCTATTATTCATTGACTAATTTAATGAAAGGCCTATAAGATCTAGCCGTGGGAAAAAATGAATGTTGGTGGCCATGGATTTTAAAAATCTTGCGGGACACAGACACAATATAAATGAGTTCTAAATAAATTTAGACTCGTAACCTTTTGAACACCAAGTCCCACATTCACCACACTCTCACATCACCATGATAGGATTGATTTTCGTACTTGGCCGCAACGCCGCAAGCGTACCACATCAAGTCTTTGTGGATACTATAGCGGGCATCTTGAGGGTCCGGCATCTTGTCGACGATGATTTCAGCTTGAATCACAATTGGGCCATCATTATCTAGTAAGTTTTGTACTCTTCACCACTAATTTGTACTCATACCTGGCAGTAACAGCCCACACACATTCTGTGGCCTTAGGCCACATTCAATGATTTTCGGTTTTGACTGAGGACTGTGCCAACTGCTCACACAGAGGTGAGGTGTTCACTTATTCATCAACGGCTTTGTCGAATATTTTTCAGATTCCATGCGCAAAATTTATAAGCACGAAATGATTTCAATTCCCTGTAAGTACTTTCTTTTCTTTACTGCTTTGAAAACTGGATTTAGATCTCTACTAGTCTTGTGTTCTGGCTTTGTTGTGTACACATTCATTTGGCCTGCTTGGGGTACATAAAATAGTATATAGAGATTGTATTTTTATCTTGCACCAGATATCTTGTCATAAATATAAGTCTTTTATTTGTTATCTTTAAAAGTACATAATCATGTGTGACTAATAAATAAACTTGAAACATGTGGCCTCCGGCATTTAAACCGATCTAAGTGACTGAGCCCATTTGCCTCACATGCATCTAAGGCACTTGGTTTCCAAGTGCCTTAGGTTTTGCCCCCGGTGTGATTATAGTGTAAAATCAAAAATGCGGTATTTGCCTGCAGAAATTGTCTTTCCACACAAATTATGTAATAAAAATAGTACCATTGGATTTTTCTCATTCAGAATCATAATGTACTTCGCCACGGGGGGGGTATTCACCTTTATCAAAATGACATGATAGCCAAATGATAGAAATATTAAGTTTGGCACTTTGGTAAAGGAAGGTGAGCAAAGCGAACCTTCCTTCACCAAAGTACCACATCCTATTTTTTTTGGATTTTGGTACTTTGATGCAGGAAGATTTGCTTTGCAAATCTTCCTGCATCAAAGTACTACATCCTATTTTTTTTTAAAATTTTGGTACTTTAAAGCAGTCAAATTTGCTTTGCAAATCTGCCTGCATCAAAGTACTATATATTAGTTTGTAATTTTGGTACTTTGGAGCAGTCAGATTTGCTTTGCAAATCTTTTTGCACCAAAGTACTACATCCTATTTTTTGATTTTGGAACTTTGATGCAGTCAGGTTCACTTCGCTCACCTTCCTACACCAAAGTACTTCATCCTATAATTTAATCTAAATAATAATATGGAGGGCCTTACCCCTCTTCTTATTCTTATTTAATCTTAAAACTATTTTAAATCTTATTATTATTCAATAAACAGTTATACTTGCTATAAAAAATTCTATTAAATCATCTATCTATACAGATATATACAAAAACTTATCCCCCAGGCTACAGAAGGGGATGGGAACAGCAACCACTCATTGTAATCTCACTGACCCTCCTGAACCACCTACTACCCTCACCAATGTGTACCGGTGTTTTCATGTTCATGCTCGTCATCGGTGCTGGGGGCATGCTGTTCATGTTCCTCGTCTGCGTTCATGTTCGTGGTCGTCATTGTAGCTGGTGTCGCTGTCCGGTTCGTCTTTGTCGTTGGTGGTCGTGCTTGTCGGTGCAGCAGTGTCCGTTCACCTTCGTCGTTTACATCCTGGGTAAAGGTGGTTAGTGGGGCTGGGTGAGTTGCAAGGTGGGGGGGTATGTACCTGGCCCCCGCTGTTGGTATTCCTCCTCAGTTCGCCTTGGGTCCTCCTTCATTTGACTTGGCACACAGGAGGAGGGGCCTGCACTGAGGATGGCGGTGGGCTTCTCACCGCCTTGTGCTCGGGCATAAGGGTGTCCATTTCATGAGATGGCGGTGGTGTCCTCGCCGCCTCGTCATGGGGTTTCCCTGGGGTTCGCAACTGGCCTTGTCGTGGGGTTTCCCTCGCGTTCACGAACGGTGTTGGTAATGCTGCCTCTGCTGGCCTATGCCTGTTGTGGCTGGGTTTTTTCGAGGGGGTGCAGGCAGCGACGGCGACGGTGGTCATTTCGCCGCCTCGCGCTCTGCTTCTCGTAGCAAGTGGGGGTGGCGGCGATAGGGATGTTCCCATCATCATCGCCGTTGGGTCGTTGTTGTGTGGTGGCCGGCTCGTCGTGTGGTTTCCCTTGTGTTCGCGGTTGGCGTCAGTCCAGCGAGGACAGTGGTGGTGGTAACGCCGCCTCTGCTGTCCTATGCCTGTTGTGGCTGGGTTTTTTTCGAGGGGGTGCAGGCAGCAAGGGCAGCGGTGGTCATTTCGCCGCCTTGCACTTTGCTTCTCGTAGCCAGTGGGGGTGGTGGTGATGGGGCTGTTCCCGTCGTTGTCGCTGTCGGGTTATTGTTGTCATGTAGTCATCGTCATCCTGGTCCTCGGCACCCTGTTTAGCTCATGGCGAGCGCTTGCAGGGGCCGGCTACCTGTTGAAGGGGGTGAGGTGGTCAGTAGTTGGCATTGGCAGGTGGGTACTTACCTCCACCTGGCACCCTTCCTTTTCCTTCCTTCTCATAGCCATTGGCTGTTGCAGCCGTTGTTGTGGTCATCGTACGTGTCCGAGGGCAAGGGGAGGTGGTGGTGTGGTGGTGGGAAGTGGTTGATTTTCGAATGTATGTTGAATTCGAACCGCGTGAATTTCATCACATGATGCTAGGCCGGCCCCCAACCTCGCGCTGCGTGCTCGGATTCAACTCTGCTTATTTGTAAGCATCAATTTGTCAGCCTTACACGTAATCACTCCCAGGCCTCTCTCCTTAATATATAGGATATTTAATGTCAGCTATATAGGTTGTACAATTGGTCATACATTATATATGAAGGTGGATAAAGGTGGCTCAGTAATGTGGCAACGAGCAACCAGTGTGACAATCAAGTCACACCTTCCATAAAAACTCAAAATCTGCACACTGGAGTGGAACAATGCCACGGTCAACCCAAAAAATCACAAAAGTCAGTAACAAATGTAATAGAAGAGTTTTAGCATTACAAAAGATGTAACCATGGGAATAAATCAATGATAGCGGCCAGGTGTCTTAATTTTTTGGCTGTAGACACACACTTAAACAGCCACCAGTCAATGTGCAGCTCACTGGCCTTATATATGTACCAAAATTTGAATATGTGATGTACATAAGAGTAAAAACTGAAAAATATTAATTTTTATCACATTCCAAGTGCCCCTAAAATTTGATGGTAGTGTTGCATATACCTTGGGCCACTATTCTAGACACCCACCAGTTGATGGTGTTAACAAAAGTAAAGACTAATAAATATTGCTGTTTATGCTCTTACCTGTGCCCTTGTAAGTTAGCTGGAGTGTTGGATATACTTTGGACAACTATTATAAACAGCCACCAGTCAATGTGTAGCTCACTGGCCTGATGTGTGCACTGAAATTCCAATTCCTGTTGTGCAGAAAAATAGAATTTGGGAAATATTAATTTGTATTGGCTCACAAGTACCTGTAAAGGTGGGCCAGAATGTTATTTACATCCTGGGCTACTATTCTAAACACCCACCAGTTGATGTGCACATCTTAGCTCTGACATGTGCACTGAAATTCAAATATATAATGTGCACTGGCAACATTTCAATATTTGGTGTGTTGAACAGCCCACACTGGTGCATATGGAGCCTTTGAGCATTAATTATACTTTGCCTTGACCATCTTACAATCCACCAATAGAAAGCATACTACCAGGCATAACACACTGCCAATTTTATGACCAAAGTTCAGAAACTTATGAGCTTATCCATAGAAATCCATATAATATAAAATTGTCAGCTGAACTATATTTTTTGATATATTGTACACTCATTAGCTACATCCACTGGACTCTTAAGTAATGATACATTTGCAGGATCTGCTAATACATCGTATATGGGTATCATATGTAGAGGAAAAGTAGGACTAATCAGTTTATCTATTTACCAATTGTTGTCCATTTGTGGCATTAGTAGACTTATTTGAAAGCTATAAATTATGGCTTTCAAATGCACTTTTGATCATGTGAATTTGGCCAGGATTTAGTTTGCAATTCAATTTTGGGTTTGTGGGAAATCATACAAGAGGAGTGGTGAAACTAATCACTTTGTAGGTTCACCAATTTTTGGTCATTCTTAGCGTTTTTGGGCTGGTTTGAAAGGTATAAAGTATAGCTTTTAAACCAATTCTTGATTATGTGAATGTGGCCAGTATTCATACAATAGGAGATATAGCATTAATCACTTTGTATATTTATTGATACTGTACCAATTTTAGTGTTCTTGGGTTCATCTAAAAGCTATAAATTAGGGCTCTTGGGATCACCTTTGAAAATGTGACCAGTATTGAGCTTGCAATTCAATTTTGGGTTTTTGATCAATCATGCAATAGCAGTAATCAAGATCTCTTGGAATCACTTTTGATCATGTAAATGTGGCCAGCATTCCTTGGGTTCATCTGAAAGCTATAAATTAGAGCTCTTGGGATCACTTTTGATCATGTAAATGTGGCCAGTATTTATCTTGTAATTCAATGCCAGTATTCAGCTTGCAATGCAATTTGAATTATAGCTTTCAAATGAACCCTTGAGATAAAACTAATCAGTTTATGTATTTACCAATTTTATAAATATAAATATTTACTGAATGATAATCATATGTCACATATATTAGGGTCACCAGAATAGATTTAAAAAGGCTTACTAGAACAAATATAAAAAGTGAGATATATGGTTATATATTGCATACATTGGTTGTATATCATGTATATCGGTCATATATCACATATATAATATAGCAGTTGTACATTAAAAATTTAGACCATAGTCATATATAGATATTGAAAAAAGTGGATGGAGATAGCTTGGTAATGTCAGCAAAAGAGCAACCAGTGTGACAATTAAGTCACATCTTCCATAAAAACTCAAAATCTGCACGCTAGAGTGGAACAATCTCACAGTCAATGAAAAAAATCACAAAAGTCAGTAACAAATGTAATGGAATAATTTTAGCATTAGAAAATGTGTAACTGTGGGAATAAATCAATGATAGCAGCCAGGTGTTTTAAAAATTTGGCTGTAGACACACACAATAGAAACGAGTCTAAAATAAAAATTGCATTGAGAAAATAGAATGCCAGAAGTTTTATCTGAAAACCTAAATAAGGTATAAATCCAAATATAATGCAACAACAAAATTGGAGAGCTGTTGGACATAAGGCTCATATATATTCTTTGAGATCACATTAAAAAGATAGAATGCCAGGAGTATTTATCTGAAAACTTCAATGAGGTATAAATCCAAATAATTACATTGAGAAATATAAGCTTTTATATTAGAAAACATAGATGGGCTAGATTGTATATTGGCTTGTCACACAAATAGTAATTGCCTATGATTTGTGATTATAGCTATTAGCCTAAATGCAATGTTAATTTCACAATATTATATAGTAGAAATTGGTTAGTTTTATGATTATGATAAAAAAGAAAACAATAACAAGTGTGAACAGTTTGAAATAGGCCATGTAGCTGCCCAATACAAAAAAATATATTCTAGTGAAAAATAGTGGTAACAATATTAAGCCAGAGATTGGTTTTTTCTTGAGCTTTGGTGGAAAAAAGGATAATAACAAGTATGTGCAGCTTGAGATAGGCCATGTAGTTGTCTAATCCAAAGAAATATAGTTATAGTGAAAAATAATGGCAAGAATATTAAGCCAGGGATTAGTTTGTTTTTGGGCTTTGGTGAAAAAGAAAATAATAACAAGTGTGTACAGCTTGAGAATAATCATGTAACTGTTCAATCCAAAGAAATAATATTCTAGTGAAAAAATGGTGGCAAGAATATTAAGCCAGGGATTGGTCTGTTCTTGGGCTTTCATGGAAGAGGAAGTAATAACAAGCATGTGCAGCTTGAGATAGGCTATGTAACTGCTTCTGTAGTCCCAGGAAATACAAATGAAACAAATGTATTTACTAATTTTGAAGAAAAGAAAAGCTTTCAAAATATATGATAATGTACAAAAAGATTTTAGGCTTGCATCTAGCAAGGTTTAATGTAGAAGTTAAACATTACTAGATGCAAGGCCAAAGAAGGTCACTGAAGTGTTCAAGAATATTAATTTACATTAACAATTGGTGCTTTTATAAAATAAGTCTGGTATATTTACTATTTTCAATTATATCTTTGTCAAACTTGTAGTAGTAGGCAATTGCATTCACATAGCAGTTATGAGTCCAATTTTTGTTGTAAAATTAACATTAATATTTATGTATTGACTCTAATATTAAAATTAGACTCGTAACTGCCATGCATATACAATAGCCCACTACCACAAGTACAAAAAAATAACCAAACCAGGGATTGAACCCAGAACCTTCTGGACATATACCAGATGCTCTAACCAACTGAGCTATCCAGTCTTGGAGTTTAATTAGCTAATATTGTATTTCCTGTATATCAAATCAATTCTGTGACTGAGACATGATCAGATTAGTCAATCTGGAAACCATGTAACAGATTACATAATCCAAATCCAACACAGTCATCCACTGGCTAATGATACATCACATAACAATAATACACCAAACACTATTTTCATTCTTCTGCAATGTCAAGTGCATAGTTTTCTTTGAAATAAATTGCATTAAAAGTACCAAAATACTTTTAATATGTCTATGTCATAATTTAATGGAACTTTTTTTTAAGACTCCTGATATTTCCACCCCTTTAATTCAAAATTTGCCAAATTCCAAGACCTTGAATTTATTTGAAAATTTATAAACATGTGTGAGCAGAAATTAAAAGTGGAATAAAGTGCCTTTACTTGTATTTACATTAGTTAGGTTCAGAAAAGCCAAAAGCACATTAAGTGGTCCAAAATTCAATGTGTTTCACTGTGGAAACTGGCAGAAAGCCATGAGACAAGATAAGCAAAAACTGGCCAAAAGTGTTTCTGAAAGTTTTTATATGCAGGAACATATTGCAGACTTTAGAATGTATACTTCACCCCTCCTTGCTTTATATTTTGGTCCTCAATGGTTGGACAGGCTAAATTTATCACTGAAAAAATAGCATTTACCAAGCAGCAATATAATGCTCTGATGGCATAGGCCATCAAAGCTTATTTAGCTAAGCTTGAGAAACCATACTGTGGCCATCATAGACTTTGTACCATCTGCTGAGATTTTGAACAGTTTTATTTTAATAAAATGGATTTTTTTATCCCATTCAGTTTTGCTACTTTGGCTCAGACAAAATTAGAAATTTTGCATATAAAGCAAAATTGCAAGCACATTTTAACTTCACAAACCAAAAAAGAACCACAATATCAGCAGCATGCTGGCACCTGAGAAAACACTACTATAATTGTTAATAGATATTGCAGAAGGTCCACCACATCTTCATTTGTAGAGTAAATACCTATTCAAAAAGTACTTGTGTGCAAGTTTCTTGTCATTAATCATGACTGTTGTTTTTGTGAGGTTCTGGTAGTGTTCATTGTCAAAAACATCAGATTTTTGTGTTTACAAAGAAGTTTTGTAGCTTTGGAATAATAGAAATATAACAAAACTGTTGGCAAGGTTTTTGTTGTGGACTTTTTTGAAATCAAGTCTGAGAACACAATGGATATTAATAAGAGAGTGTATAATTGCTAGTATACACAATACACAACTTTGGGCAGTAGTCATAATATGAGAGCTTGATACTGGATAAAACTACGAGTCGCCTTGTTATTGTATATTGGAAATTGATATTGAGTTTGTGTTTAATACAATTATATAAATTATAGAATGAATACTAATAATTGGCCCATTTCTCTGCTTCATCCCTATCCATAGCCAAATCATCCAATTCCATCATCTCATCTAGCTCACTAAGCATGTCATTGTCTAAAAGATTTTCCAGCAAACTGGCCTTGGCTATTTCATCAAATTTCTTCCATTTATTAAATTCTGAGCTTCTGTCATTAAATTTGTTTCTCTCTGATTTAAGGTCTTGCCTAGTGCTCTTATCATCAATATCCATTTCTATTTCTTCATAATCCAGTGCACTTTCTTCCCAGTTATCAACATTATTCTGCCCTAGTATATTATCCCTATCTATAATCACTGTCCACTCCTAGATAGTTATTTGTTGATGAGATATTTCTTTTCACCAGAACCCTTTTCACTGGATTCAATTGCAGTTACTAAAGGTGGTGCATTATTAGAAGTTATATTGGCTTTGCAATAATGTCAAAGCCAGTTTTTGTGATTAATTTTGGCCATTAGATGGGGTGATGTATGAGAGTAGCACAATTTCTAAAATGGATTATAACTATTTAGTAGTTAATGTGATTTTGTTTACTAATTATAACTCCAATATTAATTTTTCTCAATTATAGCTATTGAGAAATATGCATATACACTTTTGTGAGTATTAAGCTGACACAAAGAATAATATAATACAGAATTATTCTTCCAGAGGAAAATGTAGCAACAATTTGAATGAACTTTTCTTCAGCAATATTTACCTTATGTCAAACAACAAGTCTTTTCTTTAACAAGAGAAAGAATAAAAAAAAGCGCTGAACAAGATTTGGCACTGCAATCTGGCAGTGCAGCACCTATTTATTCAATGTTATAGACAGAATATCTAGTTTTAAATGAAATTAAACATAAAATCCATCAAGCCAGAAGAATCATTGATGGAGATTAAGAAGTTTCATTTCCACAGACAGCAAAATCATCACTGCTGCTGACCAATGGCTAAGGCCTATGTCATTTTTTGTTACAACTTGGCTACCCACTTTTATCTGGTCTTCTAACTTCAAAAACCTCAAAGACTTATTAAAAATCATAGTTGGAAATAAAATTTACAAGTTGCCAGCTAATTTAAATATTTATAGTATTTACATATCTGTGAGTGTCTATTTTATTGATGCCAATAGTTTCATTTTGCATCACCCAAGCTTTAGACAATACTAGTAGCTTTATTTCATATTATCTAGTCCCCAAACAAATCAAATGGCTTTACTATTATATAACCAAGCTTTCAAATAATACCAATATTTTTAGTTTTTATAAACAAACCTCCAAATAGTGCCAATAGTTTTACATTACATAATCTATTGTCCAAATAATACTAATACCTCTATTTTGCATAGTCTAGTCTATAATATAATATATATTTATAAATATTATTATTTAATATTATTATATTTTATAAAAAGATATTGTAAAAATATGTTAAAAAACTTTTAAACATTTTTTTAAAAAAATATAGGTTTAAAAAATTAATTATGACATTTAAAAAAAATCATTATTATAAAAATTTTCAATAACTTTTATATATTTTTTTAAAAAACTTTGTTTATGTTTTTTTTAAAATACATAAACTTTTTTATTAATATAATTTAATCTTATAATTTGTATCTAATATTATAAAACTATATTTTATATTTGAAATTTTTTTTTTTTGAAAATATTTTCTTAATATAAATAAAGTTTACATAAATTATGAGATCAAATTATAAAAATAAAAATATTTTTATATTTTTGAAATATTAAATTATTTACAATAACTTTTATATCAATAGAATGTATCCTGGGGACCTGCCCAGCACACCCAGTGCTACAAATACCTCACTTGACTCTAGTAATCCATTATAAAAATTTTGCAAAGCTCACAATATAGTTGCCTTGCTTTTTTCCAAGAAACAAAATATGGCTAGTTTATTTCTGTCAATTTTAAACTAATTAATATGTTTTTGGGTATGTTTTAAAGACCAATAAAAAAACTACAAAAAGATGATCCTAACTAATCAAAATTAATTTATTTAGACCAGTTTTTTTGTAGTTGTTAAATCTCAAAAATAATATTTTAATCAAAATATAAGGTTTTGCACCCAGTATTAATAAAAAAGTTTATGTATTTTTAAAAAACACATAAACAAAAGTTTTGAAAAAATATATAAAAGTTATTGTTTTAATAATTTGTTTTTATATTATAATTTAATTTTATAATTTTTGTATATTTCATAAAAAAAACATCATAAAAGTATTATTTAATTTTTATATATAATATAAAATAAAACAATTATTAATTTTGATTTTAAATAACATTAACACTGGGTGCAAAAATCTCATATATTTAATTATTCTATAGTATTATTAAATTATTAATTAGAAAAAAGAGAATATACCACTTCAAAAAGCTATTTGTTTTTATTGCTTGTGTATATGAGCTAATTTCCCTTGTTTAAAATCAAAACTGAGGTTCAAAAAACAAAACATAAAAATTCTGAATAACCACTCAGTTTATTATTATCCTGACTTCATTGATGAAGCAGTGGATTTGGAAAATCAAAATATTCTTCAACAAGAAAAAAATCAAAATTTATCAATTGCCTGGCATAAAGAAAAAAACTGAATTGTTGTTTTCACAAGAAAATAGTTTTTTGTGGCCCTTGATAAAGTGTATAAATACTAGAGTGAAAAAAACAAGCAGTTTGTAAACATTATTGCAATCTTCAAGCATTTATTGGCTATAATAGATGTTTTAAAAATAAAAATATTTTTAATTTTGTCTATATTTTTATAAAAATTTTGAAGTTTTATTTATTATTTTTTTTTTTAAAAAAAAAATGTTTGAAAGTTTTACTTTTTGTCTTGCTTTTAGATTTTGACAAAAAACAAATTTACTAATATTTTTTTAAAAAATATAAATAAACTCAAAGTAAAGTTTGTTGTAGAAGGCCATTACATTTTAAAGATTAATATCAAAATTAATAATTTAAAAATGGCCCATTACCACAAGTTCAATTTATGTCAAAGCATCATTCCAAAAAGGCCAACAGATATTACACTTACTTTCATCAGAAAAAATGAGGATTGGCTTTAAAGCTACTACAAAGCAGCTTGTTTTTAGAAACAGTAAAAACATTAAAGACCCAAAACTTCAAAGCAGCCCAAAGCATATTTAAAAATACTTAGATATGTTTAAAGAACTTCTAAAGCATTTTAAAATGATCTCAAAGTTTTCAAGTATTCCAAAATAACCTCAAAGTACTCTAAAACACTTATAAAACATTTATTTTTATTTATTTTATATTATTCAAATAATATAATAACTTTTTCTACAATTTAAAAAAAATATAAATAAAAAATTATTATTAAAACAGTATAATAAAATATTTTAATTCATAATGTGATTGGTATTGTAAAAAAACTAGTTTAGTAACTTTTCACAGTTATTGACTAATATTAAAGAAATTGTGGACTTGTTAAAAACACATTGATTCTACTAAATATCTGTGCATAATATTGGCCAACTGCTAATTTTGTAAAAATAAAAATAAAAAACATTTTATTATAATTTATTTCATTATGTATATACTTCCTGAACTAGTTAAACTATGCTATAAACAACGTCTGGAATGAATTTTTTCTTTGGTTTCAGCTCCAACCAACTAGCTATGGGCACAGCAGTAATAATAAATGTGTGGCAAGAAATGTGGCAAATAGATATGATATTGGTAAGCTTTTGCTTTTGGTTGAAATTTTTATAGATGATATTTCCCCACTTGTACCTGGCATAGTGCTTATTAAAGCCCATTCATTCTTGATACCACTTCTATTTTTCCTTTTGTAGTCATACTTTTTTATGCTATTTGTTCATATAAAAATATGGTTATTTTTGCTTAAAACATAATAGTAATGGAAAAAAGGGATTATTAAAGCTTTAAGTGAAAACAAAAAATAAATATTATAAAAAATAAAAAAATAATAAGAGTCAAAAAAACATCTCTACCAAAAGTCATTATCTACCTCACTAGAGAGTCATATAACAACCATTACATAAGTGCAACAGCATGCCAAAAAACATTAAATAGCAAATAATACTTTACAAGGAAGTTTTGTGTTATTAATTATGAGTCTAAATTTATTTTAGACTTGTTTCTATTGTATATGTCTATAGCCAAATTTTTTAAAACACCTGGCTGCTATCATTGATTTATTTCTATGGTTACATATTTTCTTAATGCTAAAATTATTCCATTAACACTCATTACTGACTTTTGTGATTTTTTTCATTGGCCATAAGATTGTTCCACTTTAGCCCATAGATTTTGAGTTTTTATGGAAGGTGTGATTTAATCGTCATGCTGGTTACTCTTTTGCCAATATTACCAGGCCACTTTCATTTATTTCTCATATAACTAATATATGTAATATACTATAATATATAACCAATGTTCAATATTTATATATAATTATGGTCTAAATTTTTAATGTACAACTGCTATACAACCAACTGATGTACACAAGTCCTTGACTGTGTGAGTTTTTTATTGCCAATGATAAAATTAAAAGTTTGTAAACAAAAATCTCACACTGTACTTCTAGTATACTGGTCTTGGTATGTACTGTTCTATCTTTAATTTTTTGAGATAATTAGTCTTTAGTCAGCCTTAGATGCTACTTTCTTATATCAATAAATGGTAAATACCTAATTTACTTTATATATCCACAATGGTAGTTATCCACCACCCAAAAAAAAAGGGTTTTGCCATTGTGCCAAGAAAGATCAGCTTACAAATATGATTTTGGGGATGAGCAAATACATAATTGATATGCTATAGGTACTGGATAGAAAAACAAAGTGTATAATAGATATAAACAATGTTGGGGGGAAAATTTAGGACAGAATATATTATATTTGGGTATATATAGATTATATATATCCATTTGGGATGTTTTGATGCTCAAAAGGAGGCAGAAGAGGGCACTATGGAGTTTGTGATGCATTTCAGAAGTCCAGGTTTCTAATTGGACAAGAGTAGATACCATATATTTATATAACTTATTCCTTTATATATTTCCAGAGAGTGTGGCCAGTATTGGTGGAGTAATTCAATTCTGAGTTTTTGAACAATGACCTAAAAAGAAGTACAGCTAATCACTTTATTTCTTCACTTCCTGTGGGCCAATCCTGGCCTTCTTACATGTGTTAGAAAGGCATTTATTACAGCTTCTAGAATGATATTAGAGCTTGTAAATATGATCAGTATTGGCTGAGTAATTTAAATCTAAGTTTTTGATCTATCATTCTGGAGGAAAGACAGAACTAATCACTTCATTTCTTCACTTTCTCTAGGCCAATTTGTGATTTTTTATATTCATTAGAAAGATATACATTAGAAGTCTGCAGAAAAATTTAAATCAGAGTTTAAAACTCAGATCAACCCTATCACAGTTGAGATTCATTTATCCTCCACCTATTTCACTATTACCACATTCACCTTTTGCCACCAATTTTGCCCTTAACCAAACACTGCACTTTAGTGATCCCCTATGGCCCTTCTCTTAGAAAGGTTTAATTTGATGTGTTTTACCTTTTTAAGAAAAGCCATAAAATCATTTTTATCAGTTGAAAATCATTTTATTAATCTATTTTATAAAACACTTTTAGAAAT
>Ga0307513_10005901_pt1 | contig 16077 bp, 14 predicted proteins | sample 15_EM_MG_FD_202174 | JGI IMG/M metagenome (GOLD analysis project Ga0307513, IMG submission 202174) | Populus trichocarpa ectomycorrhiza microbial communities from riparian zone in the Pacific Northwest, United States - 15_EM | ecosystem: Host-associated > Plants > Roots > Unclassified | place... | reverse complement strand
TCGCCTGGACAAGCCTGGGCCCGAGCCACTGGCCGGCTCGCAGGAGGCCAGTGGCCGCGAGCATCGCCGCCGTGATCAGGCCATGGCCCACTCGACCGACGCCCTCACGCAGACTCATTGTCTTTCCGCCATCCCCCCAGCTTCTCTCCGCACCGACGACAACGTCAAGCGAGAGCCCATAGTCGCCCAGAGCTGTAAAGTTCCGACCTGACCGTCGCGCGCGTCGGCATTCTGCAACGGTGTGCGGCGGCGAGCGCGAGCGGTCAGCGACGGGGCCTGGCGCTACCGCGCGCGCGTCGACGGGCGCGCGGCTGCGAGGGCGGTGGCGCGGCGCGGGGCTCCGAAGCGCTCTTACTCGAGATGCCGGCAAGGATGAAGTCGATGCCGGCGAGGAACTCGGCGAGGTCGTCGTGCTCGCGCAGCTGGACAGCGACGCTCCGGGTGAACGGATACGCGTCGGCGTCGAGCTCCTCCCATCGGGTCGAGACCGACTCGAGAAACTCGGCGCGGTCCACGGCCGGATCGAACCGGCGGGCATTCGCGGCATTCTGGACACTGACGCCGAGGATGTAGCTCACCAGCGTCGAGGTCGCCGTGAACTGGGCACCACGTGGCGCCCCGAGCGCCTGGACCTGGCGCCCGATGCGTTCGAAGATCTGCAGCAACGCGGTCTGCCACGGCGCGAAGGCGAGCTGCGCGCCGACCCACGGATGCGCGTCGATCGCCTCGAACAGGCTGACGGCGATCCTGCGGATCTCCGCGTGTGGCGTGGGGAAGGCGAGGGCGCTGGGCATCGCGCGGGCGACGACGGCGTCGCCCGCGGCGACGAGCAGCTCGCTCTTGCTCGCGATGTGCCAGTAGATCGCGCCGGCGCCCGTCGCCAGCCGCACGGCCAGCGCGCGGAAGGTCAACCCGTCCTCGCCCACACGATCGAGCAGCTCGATCGCCGCGTCGACGATCCGCTCGCGCGACAGCGCATCTTCACGTCGTTCCGACCCGCGCGTTGCCCTGGCCATGTTCCATCTTGACAGATCTGGAACGGCGTTCCAAGTTGTCCATGGAACAACGTTCCAGAGTCTCAAAGGAACTACGAATGACTCCGATCACGATCATTGGCGCCGGCCTCGGCGGGCTGACCCTCGCGCGCGTCCTGCACGTCCACGGCATCGCCGCCACGCTGTACGAGGCCGATGCGTCCGCGGAGGTGCGCACGCAGGGCGGCCTGCTCGACATCCACGACGACAGCGGACAGCTCGCGCTGAAGGCGGCCGGCCTGTTCGACGACTTCCGCCGGATCATCCACGAAGGCGCGGAGGCAACGCGGGTCCTCGACCAGCATGGCACGGTCCTCCTCGACGAGCCCGACGAGGGCGGCGGCCGTCGGCCCGAGGTGCGCCGCGGCGACCTGCGTCGCATCCTGCTCGACTCGCTGCCCGGCGGCACCGTCCGGTGGGGACGCAAGGTCACGGCCGTCCGTGCGCTCGGCGCCGGGCGCCACGAGCTCGCGTTCGCCGACGGGTCGTCCGCGATCTCGAGCCTCCTCGTCGGCGCGGACGGCGCGTGGTCGAAGATCCGTCCACTGCTGTCCGACGTGAAGCCCGCGTACGTCGGCACCGCGTTCGTCGAGACCTACCTGCTCGACGCGGACCGGCGCCACCCGGCCAGCGCCAGGGCGGTCGGCCGCGGCGCGCTGTTCGCGCTCGCGCCGGGGAAGGGCATCTTCGCCCACCGCGAGCCCGACGGCGTCCTGCACACCTACGTCGGGCTCACCAAGCCGCAGGACTGGCTGGCGGGCATCGACTTCGCCAACCCGGCAGCGGCGAAGGCTCGCGTCGCGGCGGAGTTCGACGGCTGGGCGCCCGAGCTCACCGCGCTGATCACCGACAGCGAGACCGCGCCCGTCCCTCGCGCGCTCCACGCGCTCCCGGCGGGCCATCGCTGGGCGCGCGCGCCGGGCGTGACGCTGCTCGGCGACGCGGCGCACCTGATGCCGCCGTCCGGAGAGGGCGCCAACCTCGCGATGTACGACGGCGCGGAGCTCGGCAAGGCGCTCGCCGCGCACCGCGGCGATCTCGAAGCCGCGCTCGCCGCGTACGAGGAGCCCATGTTCGCCCGCAGCGCGCTCGCCGCCGCCGAGTCCACGCGCGTCCACCAGCTCTGCGTCGGCGACACCGGCCCTCAGGGGCTGATCGACTTCTTCACCGGCGCGGGCGCGATCGGCACCGCCCAGGAATGATTCGCGCGCGCCGCTGGTAGTGGGCTGCGTGGACGGTGATCTGCGGCGCCGCGGCCAGGTGACGATCGCGCGCTCGCTCTACCTCGTCGATGGCGCGGTGATGCTGCGCAAGCGCATTGTCGGCCATGACACCCGGGTCGTCGTGACGCACGACGCGGCGCTGCGCTCGGTCGTCGAGGTGTGCCGCGGCCGGCTGGTGATCGCGCTCCCGGCCGGCGAGGTCGTCGCGCCGCCGAGGTTCGTGCTCGCGATGCCGCCGCGCAGCGTCGTCGCGATGCGGTTCGAGCACGCCGAGGTGATCGCCGATGGCCTCGGCGCGATGCGCGCGCTCGACGATCACGACCGCCCGGCGATCGAGGACGTGGCGCCCGCCGCGAGCGCCTATCGCGCGGTGATGGCGCGCGGCGCGCTGGTCGCGCGGCTCGATCCCGACGCAGGTGTCGCGCTCGCGCTGGTCCGCGCACGGCGCGCGCTGCACGACGCGATCGCCGACCCGGCGCCGGTGCGGATCGCTGCGGCCGCCGCGGGCCTCGCCGCCGAGACCCTCGCGCGGCGCTTCGCGGACGCATACCAGATCTCGCCGAAGCAGTACTGTCAGCGCGCGCGGCTGTTCGACGCCGCGATGCTGCTGTTCGACGGCGCGTCGGTGCTCGACGCCGCGCTGCGCGCCGGGTTCAACGACCTGACCCGGTTCTACGTCCAGTTCCGCCGGCTGCTCGGCGGCACGCCGGGGCAGTACGCGCAGATCAGAAAGCGCCAAGAGCTCGTCGCGCGGGCTCGCTAGGGTCGCACCAATGCCGCTTCGCCTCGATCCCGTCGCCACGGCGACCTACGTCGTCACCCTGTCGGCGCCGATCGCCGCGTACGTCAGCATCCGGTTCGCGCGCGGCCGGGCCTACGATCGCCATCGCCTGATCCAGAGCGTGCTCGTCGTGATGGGCTGGCTGTCGGTGGTCGGGCTCGAGCTGCGGATCCGGCTCGCCGGCGGCTCCGGCGCGTTCCTCGCGTATGCGCCCCCGGCGCTCGCCGGCTGGTCGCATCGCCTGCTCGCGATCCACATCGTCGTCGCGGTGGCGACCTACGCGCTGTGGACCTGGCTCGCCGTCACGTCGCGGCGGCGCTACCAGCGCGAGCTGCCGGGCAGCTTCTCGCGGCGCCACCGACAGCTCGGCACCCTCGTGTTCGCCGGGCTGTGCTTCAACGCGGCGTCGGCGAGCGGCATCTTCGCGCTCGCCTTCGTGCTGTGAGCCCGCCTCCTAGCGGTGATGATCGGTCGACTCTTCGGCTTCGTCGTCGCCGTCGCGCGCCTCGGTCTTGTCGAGGCCGAGGCGGCGGATCATCTTGTAGATCGACATGCGCTCGATGCCGGCCGCGCGCGCCGCCGCCGAGATGTTGTTGTCGTGCGCCTCGAGCAGCGCCTCGAGGTACTTGCGATCGAACTCGTCGACCAGCTTCTGCTTGGCGACCTTGAACGGGACGTCGATGTCGACCTCGCCGAACTGGCCTTCCTTCTTGGGCGGCGCCTCGAACCCCAGCGTCGGGTGGTTGGGCAGCAGCACGGCGCGCTCGACGGCGTTGCGCAGCTCGCGGACGTTGCCCGGCCAGGCGTGGCGCTGCGCGCGGGCGGTGAAGTCCTCCGGCAGGCGCGGGTCGCCGTGGGTCGCGACGAGCTGGCGCAGGAAGTGCTCGACGAGCAGCGGGATGTCCTCGCGGCGCTCGCGCAGCGCGGGCACCGCCAGCTTCGCGACGCTCAGGCGATAGAACAGGTCCGAGCGGAACGTCCCGCGGTTGACCTCGGTCGCCAGATCGCGATTGGTCGCCGCGATGATCCGGACGTCCGAGGCGATGACCTTGGTCGAGCCGATGCGCCGGACCTTGCGGGTCTCGACCGCGCGCAGCAGCTTCGACTGGACGTCGAGCGGGAGCTCGCCGATCTCGTCGAGGAACAGCGTGCCGCCGTGCGCGGCCTCGAACACGCCGACCGTCGCGCGGCCGGCGCCGGTGAACGCGCCCTGCTCGTGGCCGAAGATCTGGTCCTCGAACAGCTGCTCGGGGATCGCCGAGCAGTCGAGCACGACGAACGGCCCGTCGCGGCGCGGCGAGCACTGGTGGATCGCGTCGGCGACGCCTTCCTTGCCCGCGCCGGTCTCGCCCTGGATCAGCACGGTCGCGTCCGACTGCGCGAACCGGTTGATCAGATCGAACAGGTGGCGCATCGACGCACTGCCGCCGATCAGCGTGTGCAGCCGCGAGTCGTGCCACAGCGGCACCGAGACCGATTCGTCGAGCGGGTCGAACACCACCGCGCTCTTGCCGATCTGGATCGTCGCGCCCGGCGGGATGAAGCCGTCGACGATCCGCACGCCCTTGACGTGGGTGCCGTTGGTCGAGCCCAGATCGCGGATCCGGTAGCCGTCGGCCTGCAGCCGGAGCTCGCAGTGCAGCCCCGAGACCTTCGGATCGTTGATCGTCAGGTCGGCGCCGGTCCGGCCGATCATGATGCTCGGTTGCGCGAGCTCCACGACCTTGCCGACGTCGGCGCCGGCGACGACCTCGAGCCGGCAGCGCCGGACGTTGACCGTGCGCGGCAAGCCCGCAAAGGAGGTGACCCAGGTGGGAGTTTCGAGGTGATTCCCGTCGACCACGTTAATTTCCGATCGTACCACGGTCATGGCTTGGCTCCTCGCGTGTCCCGAGCACTCCGGGCCGGCGCCGGCGTCGCGGCTGCGACCCGCACGCGGCCGACCGACGCCACGGCGAGCTCGCCGGGCGCCAGCTTGCTGTCATCGATGTCTGCTTCGACCACCGTGAAATTGATCGGCGGCTCCTGCGCTCCCGAGATGTTCGTCACGGTCGCCCACACGGGGCGGGCGTTGCCCTCGACCGAGAGCTCGACCCGCTGGCCGACCGCGACCTTGCCGCGCTGGTCGCGAGGCACCGCGAACCGGATCAGCAGGTCGCTCGGATCGAACACCCGCGCCAGCGGCGCGCCGATCTGGACGACCTCGCCCTCGCGCGCCTTGATGTTGGTCACCACGCCGTCGAGCGGCGCGACGATCTCGGTCCGCGCGAGATCCTTCTCGGTCAGCTCGCGCGCCGTCTTCGCCGCGTCGGCCTTGGCCATCGCCGCGGCGGTCTGCGCGCCGTACTGCGCGGCGGTGGCCTGGGCCTGGGCGACCGCCATCTGCGACGACGCGCCGCGCTTGCTCAGGTTATGCTCGGCCAGCGCCGAGCGATGCGCGACCGACGCCTGCGCGCCGTACGAGTTGGCCTCCTGGCGCGCGGCCTTCTCGTTCGAGCGCGCCTGCTCGAGGCGATTCTCGATCTCCGTCTTGTCGAGCCGGGCGACCAGCTCGCCGGCCTTGACCGGCTGGCCGGTGCGCATGTTGAGCTTCTCGATCCGCGCCGCGACCTGGGCCGAGACCACGCTCGAGCGCCGCGAGGTCACCACGCCGGTGAACTCCATCGGCGACGCGGCCGGGGCGGCGACGCGCGCGTGGGCCACCTGCGTCGGGCTACGCTCGGTGGGCGACGGATCCGCTGCTGTGCACGCCGTGACGAGCAACGCTACCGAGAGAAATCGCATCATGGGGGAGCTCCGTGGTGATCGGGTTTTGCGACGCCTGGACGAGGCGGGCGTAGAGGCCATTGTTGTTGATGAGGAAGTCGTGATTGCCCTGCTCGACGATCTTGCCTTTGTCCATCACGACGATGAGATCGGCATTGCGGACGGTCGACAGGCGGTGGGCGACCGTGATCCGCGTGCAGCGCTGGCGCTCGAGGTTCTCGATCACGCGCTTCTCGGTCGAGTTGTCGAGCGCGCTGGTCGCCTCGTCGAGCAGCATCAGGCTGGGGTTGCGGATCACCGCGCGGGCGATCGCGACGCGCTGGCGCTGGCCGCCCGACAGCGAGCCGCCGCCGTCGGAGATCACCGTGTCATAGCCCATCGGCATCGCGGTGATGTCGTCGTGCAGCGCCGAGACCTTGCACGACGCCATGATGCGGTCGAGCTGGGCGCCCGGCGCGGTCAGCGCGACGTTCTCGCGCAGCGTGCCGCCGAAGATGAACGGGTGCTGCGGCACGATGCCGATCTGCTGGCGCACCGTGCGGACGTCCATGTCGTGCAGCGGCTTGCCGTCGTACGCGACCTCGCCGGACACCGGCTTGTACAGCCCCGACAGGATGTTGAGCAGCGTGCTCTTGCCCGAGCCGCTCGGGCCGACCAGCGCGACGCTCATGCCGGGCGTGATGTCGAGCGAGACGTCCTGGACGACCAGCGGGGCCTGCTCGCCGTACTTGAACGACAGGTTCTTGACCGTGACGTGGCCGCGCAGGCGCGGCGGCTGCTGCGCGATGTCGCGATCCTGCTCGACGGGGGTCTGCAGCACGTCGTCGATCCGGTCCATGTGGCCCTTGACCAGCTGGAGCTCGAGCGCGCTCGACACCAGCTGCGACAGCGGCCCGAACAGGCTGGTCGCCAGCGAGTTCATCGCCAGCATCATGCCGAGCGACATCTTGTTGGTCATGACGGCGGTCGCGCCGATCGTGAGGATGAGCAGCGGGCCGAGCGAGGCGACCGCGCCGCGGATGCCGTCGACGTACGCGGTGGCGCGCGCCCGCCGCATCTTGACGTTGAGCTCGTCGGTGTAGAGGTTTGACCACTTCTCGACGCCGAGCCGCTCGGCGCCCGCGCACTTGAGCGTCTCCATGCCGCCGAGCATCTGCACCATGTAGCTGTGCGCCTTGGCCTGCTTGTCGAGGTCGGCCGCGAGCAGCCGGTGGTAGGTCGGCCGCGCGCACAGGAACACCAGCGCCTCGGCGGCCGACATCGCGATCGTGATCAGGCCGAGCAGCGGGCTGACATAGAAGATGATCGCGGCGTAGAGCAGCACGAACACGCCGTCGATCACCGCCGACATCGACTTGCTGGTCACGATCTCGCGCACCGTGCTGTTCGAGTCGACGCGCATCATCAGGTCGCCGGTCGAGCGGCGCTGGAAGAACGAGTACGGCAGCGAGACCATATGATCGAGGAAGCCGAGCGTCATCCGGGTGTCGAGCGCGATCCGCAGGTGCAGCAGCAGGTGCATGCGGACGATGTCGGAGATCAGGTTGAACGCCGTCATCCCGCCGATCGTCGCGAGGCAGACGTACAGGAGGTCGTAGTCGGCGCGCGGCACGACGCGGTCGATGATCATGCCGGTGATCAGCGGCATCGCCAGCGCGATCAGGCGCAGCGCGAGCGACACCACGATGATGCGCGAGAACAGCCCGCGCTCCGACATCAGCTCCTGGACGTAGCGCGTCAGCCGGCCCTTCTCGCGCTTGGTCTTGGTGAACCGATCGGTCGGGATCAGCTCGATCGCGACGCCGGTGAACGCCTTGCCGAACTGGTGCAGCGGCACGTCGCGCGGGCCGGTCGCGGGGTCGACGATCCGCACGCCGGCCTTGACGATGCGGTCGAACACGACGAAGTGGTTGAACTCCCAGTGCAGGATGGTCCCGGTCTTGAGCAGCTTGATCTGGCCGACGTCGACCTTGATGCCGCGGCCGGTCAGGCCGTACTTCTCGGCGGTGTCGAGGATCGACTTGGCCGACACGCCGTCGCGGCCGATGCCCATCGCGTCGCGGACCTCGGCGAGCTTGGGCTCGCGGCCGTAGTACGCCATGACCATGCACAGCGAGGCGGCGCCGCAGTCGGTCCACTCGAGCTGCTGGACGAACGGCACGGCGCGCTGGCCGGTCGGGAAGCCGAGCTTCTTGAGGGCGGGGAAGCCTTCGGCGAGCTTCTGATTGAGAGTTGCCATGGGTGGTGAGTCCCTTCGGAGAAAATGGGCCGTGGGCGAGTCTGATGGATCCGAGATGGTCAGTGGCGCGGCGACGAGTGGGCGCTCGTCGAGGGCGGCGCGCCGGCGATCACTCGGGCAGGTACTTCTCGAGCGCGGGCAGCAGCGTGACGAGGAACGGCTTGGAGCGGATCTTCACTTCCACCTTGGCGTGCATGCCGTGGTGGTAGTTGTAGGTCGAGTTCTCGGCCTTGAACGTGCGCGTCGGTAGCCGGGCGCGGACCGCGATCCAGGTCCCGGCCTGGAGCTCCTTGGCGATCGACTCGGCGAGCATGTCGCCGCCGAGCTTGGCGGCCTCGGTGCCGCTGATCGCGTCGGGCTGGACGCGCGTGATCGTCGCGATCGCGCGGGCCTTGGTGTAGCTGTCGAGCTGGAGCTGCAGCGGCATGGTCTCGCGGATCCGCGGGCCGTCGGCGCCGGGCAGGAACGCGAGCACCTCGATCTCGCTGTTCTCGTCGGTGATCTGCATGACGTAGCTGCCGAGCTGGACCGTGCCGCCCTCCTTGACGTGGAGGTTGGTGACCACGCCGTCGCGCGGCGCCCGGATCGTCCGGGCCTCGGTGCGGGCGAGCGCGTGATCGCGGGTGGTCGCGGCGGACATCAGCGACTTGCGGACCTGCTCGTCGGACTGGTCGAACAGGAACTGGATCTGGGTGTCGCGCCACTCGGTCTCGGCCTGGGTCAGCGCGGCGAATTCTTCGGGGGAGTTGAGGCGGAGCAGCGGGTCGCCCTGCTTGACCGCCTGGTTGGCGGCGACGAACACCTTGTCGACCGTGCCGGCCGCGGTGGCCGACACCGAGGTCGAGCCCTCGAACACGATCACGGCGGTGCCGGTCGAGTAGGTCGGCACCTTGACGAACACCGCGAAGCACGCGGCGACCACGATCGTGATGACGAGCAGCGGATAGGCGCGCTTGACCCAGGCGGGCGACAGGTTGACGAGCGTGCCTTCCTGGCCGCGCGTGCGGTGGGCCTCGAGCGCCTCGCCGCGATACAGCGAGCCCTGGTCGGCCTTGACCTCGCTCGCGTGCTGCAGGTGATGGACCGCGAGGTGATGCAGGATCGGCGCGGCCTCGCGGGCGAGCGCGATCATCGCGACCTGCTCGATGAGCTGGTAGGCGGGCTGGCGCGGGTTGCGGGTCAGCGTGATGACGGCGACGGTCTCGGCCGTCGTCACCACCGGGATCAGCGCCATGTGGCTGGAGACGATGGCGCGGCGCGCGGTGGCGACGGCGATCAGCGGCTGCGGGTCGCGCGGGATCTCCTCGTCGGCGCCGAGCGTCCACAGGCCGTCTTGGCCGGGATAGACGATCGTGCACGACAGCGACGAGGTCAGCTCGGCGAGCGCGTCGCGCATCACGCGATCCGCGCCGGTCAGGTCGGCCTGGAGCGCGAGGCGACGGATGTAGCTATAGATCGGGCCGGCGAGCTCGGGCGGCGTCGAGATCGAGAGCGGATCGATCGCGCCGACGCCGGCAGGCATCTGCGGTGCGGCGGCGGCGGGCGCGGCAGGCGCGGCAGGCGCGGGCTGCGCCGACGCGCGTGGCGCCTGCGACGGCGAGCGCGAGCGCGAAGAAGAAGAAGAAGAAGAGGAGGAGGAAGAAGAATCCGAGCGCGCCGGCGCCGCGATCGGGGCGGCGGGCGGCGGCGGCAGGCGCTCCGCGAACGACGCGGGGCTCGCGGCCCGGGCCGGACGCGCGCGCGGCGTCGCGGTCTGCTGCGGCAGCCCCTCGCGCGGCGTGCTGCGCGGCCGGCGCGCCGGCGGGGCGGGCTCGCTGGCCGGCTCGGTGCGGGCCCGCGGCGCCGCGCTGCTCGCGGGCCGCGCCCGGCTGGCGGACACGAGGCTGTGCTCCTCGACGGCGCGGCCGCCGTCCGCGTCTCGCCGCTTGGTCCGCGCGACCGACGCCGAGTGGTAGCTCCCCGGGCGCGACGCGCTGGTGATCGGGTCGCAATCATCGAGAAGCCCGGGCGGGAGATCGCCGGCACGCAAGTGCGTCGGAGCCTCCGGTGCGTTGTAGCTGGGCCGCATGGTGAGGACCGAAAGTGCAAGCCGAAGACCACGGTGCACAGCGCCGCCAACTCGTGGATTCACACGATCCGGGTGCGCCGATCGTGGGGGGTGGGGGCGCGATCCGTAACCTGAGGTAGTCGAGTCCCGCGGGGTTCGCGCCGTGGATCCCCAGGTAGACAGCGGAGTTACGCGTGGCATGGCGACTGCTCGAGTCACCCTCCATGAACCGCTTCACGTGCCTGGTCGTCGCTGTCCTCACCGCCCTCAGCTCGGTCCCGGCGGACGCTCAGCCCGGCCGTCGCGCGCCGGTCGCCGCGCCCGCGCCGGACGACGGCGATGGTCCGGAGGCGCGCGGCGTCGCGCTGTTCAAGCTCGATGACATTATAGAGGTCGCGGTTCGCCTGTCTCCGGACATCGCGCGAGCTCGCGCCGATCGCGACATCGCGAAGGGCTCGGCCGGCGCGGCGCGCCGCGACCAGGCCTGGGTGCTGTCGGCCGGCGCCAACTACCAGCGCGACGCGGTCGGCGCTGACACCCCCGACAACCGGCTGCAGCCGCTGCAGACCGTCGCCGATGACAAGCTCACCGCGCAGCTCGGCCTCGGCCGCAACCTGCCGACCGGCGGCAACGTCAGCGTCGAGCTCGGCCTCACCCACGAGCGCCGCGAGCTGTTCGTGCCGCAGGAGCTGCTGACCGGCACGCAGGCCGACATGTCCGGCGGGTCGCAGGTCGGCACCAGCGAGTGCGGCGAGACGCCCGACATCTTCTGCCAGGATCAGGCGAGCGCGCGGATCACCTTGAAGCAGCCGATGGCGCGCGGCTTCGGCAGCGACGTCGCGCTCGCCAACGAGCGCCGCGCCGATCTGTCGTCGGCCGAGGCCACCGTCAAGGCGCAGCTGTCCGCCGAGGAGATGATCCGCGATCTGGTGTCGGCGTACTGGGAGCTCGCCTACGCCGCCTACGAGGTCGACGTCCGCGCGCAGTCGCTCGACCTCGCGAAGAAGCAGGAGCAGGTGACGCGCCAGGAGATGCGGGCCGGCACCGGGACGCAGAACTCGCTCGACGCCGTGACCTACGAGATCGCGGTGCGCGACGAGGCGCTGCTGAGCTCCAAGCTGGTGTTCGAGAAGAAGTCGCTCGAGCTGCGCCGCAAGGCCGGCCTCGAGATCGGCCGCCGCGACATCGTGGTGCGGCCCAACGAGCCGTTCGAGATCGACGACGTCGAGTGGAACGTCGACGAGATCCTCGCCAAGAGCCACAAGATCAACCGCCAGCTCGCCAGCGTCATGCTGCAGAAGAAGATCGCCGACGTCGACGTCGCGGTCGCGCACGACGGCACGCTGCCGCAGGTCGACCTCAGCGTGTCGGCCGCGCTGCTCGGCACCGGCGACACCAGCAGCGCGTCGTTCTCCGGGCTCGGGGGCGGCGACGGCTTCGGCTACCAGGTCGTCGCCGGGCTCTCGATGTCGTTCGAGCTGTCGGGCGCGGCGCGGGCGGCCAAGAACGCGGCGCTCGCCAAGCGCCACCGGCTCGAGGTCGATCGCGTCGACCTCGAGCGCCAGATCGACGCCGAGGTCGTGTCCTCGGTCAAGGCGCTGATGAGCGGCCGCACGCGGGTCGCGCTGACCGACAAGGCGATCGCGATCGCCGAGGACAACGTCCGGTCCGAGCGCGCGCAGTACCTCGCCCAGCGCTCGACCAACTACAACGTGATGCAGCGCCAGACCCAGCTGTCCGACGCCCAGCTCCGGCGCGGCCGCGCGATCACCGACTACCACGTCGCGGTCGCCCAGCTGCAGTACCTCAGCGGCACCCTGCTTGATGCCTACAGGATTCACGTCCGGGCCCGTGGGGGGAGCGCGGAGTAGCGATGCATCCCCAGGTTGACATCGTGCGGACGTCCACCCCGATCGGATCGACTGCAACCACCGGTAGTCACATCGTGCGCCCGCTGGCACGCACCCTGCTCGAGGACCAGTTGCCCATGCGCCTCTCCACCGCCGCCGCCCTGTTCAGCGTCCTCACCAGCGTCCTCACCAGCGCCGGCTGCCTCGGCGAAGTCGGCAGCGAGCGCAAACCGAGCACCGGCTCCGACGAGCCGCCGGCGATGATGACGCCGGCGACCCCGGCGCCGCTGCCGGCGGGCGCCTGCGCCAAGGTCGAGAAGCCGGTCACGATCCGCGTGCCCGCCGACATGGAGCTGCTGCCGCGCACCGGCTGCTACGACATCGTCGGCAAGCTGACGATCCAGAGCGCGCAGATCACGTCGCTCGCGGCGCTCCGCGGGCTCAAGTCGGTCAGCGAGCTCGAGCTCGACTACACCGCGCTGACCACGCTCGATCTCGAGCAGCCGCTCAACCTGTACGGCCCGCTGCGCGTCACCAACAACCTCGTGCTGCGCGACCTCAAGCAGCTCCAGTTCGCGACCCCGCCGAGCTCGATCGTGATCGACCACAACGCGGCGCTGACCACGCTCGATCCGTTCCTGGCGTGGGCGGTCCCGCTGACCGAGGTCAACGGCGACCTGACGATCACCGACAACGGCGCGCTCGCCCAGGTCATGATGCCGAACGTCACCCGGGTCGCCGGCGTGCTCACCGTCGCCGGCAACGCCGCGGTCGCCGCGGTCGATCTCAGCCGGCTCGCGACCACGCACGGCATCGAGCTCGCCGACAACCCGCTGCTGACCTCGATCACCGGCCTGGCCGCGACCGAGATCGCCGGCGACCTCGCGATCCGCAACAACGCCAAGCTCGCGGCGATCGGCACGATGGGCGCGCTGGTCCACGTCGCCGGCAACGTGACGATCGACAGCAACGCCGCGCTGGTCGACCTCAAGGCGTTCACGATCGCGATGAAGACGATCGGCCAGGCCCTGACCGTCACCAACAACCCGAGCCTGGTCGACCTCGGGATGCTCAAGCACCTCGACTCGATCAGCGCGATCACGATCGCCAACAACCGCAACCTGGTCGTGTGCCGCGCCATCGAGGTCGATGGCTGCGTCGTGCACGCCGTGACCTCGCACCTCGAAAACAACCGCGGCGGCAACTGCAACAGCAGCTGCGACTGACCGCAGCCGCGACGGACCGCCTCCCCACCTTCTCCCCACGTTCTCCCCGCCTTCTCCCTGCCCAAGCCGAGGAACCAGCCCATGTCCATCACCACCCAGGCCTTTCGCTTCGCCCTGTCCGCGGCTGCCCTCTGCGCGGTCGCCTCCGTCGCGCACGCCAAGCCGCGCCGCATCGTCATCGTCGACTTCGACGGGCCGCGCCAGCTCGCCGACAACGGCCGCAGCTCGGTGCTCACCGCGCTCGGCGAGCAGTACGACGTCATCGCCACCCAGCGCTGGGAAAAGGCGCGCGAAGCCGCGTCCCGCGTCGCGCACGGTCCGGCGCAGTGGAAGCGCGCCGCCAAGCAGTCCGGCGTCGACGCGGTGATCGAGGGCTGGGTCCAGGAGGAGGGCCGTCGCAAGATCCTCAATGTCGTCGTGCGCGAGGCGGCCAATGGCCGAGAGTTCGACACGATCTCGGTGCGGTTCGACAGCAAGACCGGGATGTCGAGCGCGACCACCAAGCAGCTGCAGATCAGCCTCGACGAGGTGCTCGACTGGATCGACATCGGGCACAACGAGCCGACCTCGGCGATCCCGATCATCGACACCAAGCGGCTGGGCGCGACGGGCGACGACGGCGGCCGCCGCGTGCGACTCCACAACCGCGTGATCGACGAGGACGCCGAGGGCAACACCCGGGTGCGCGGCCGCAACGAGGTCGCCGAGGACGACGACGCGCCGCCGGCCGAGACCCGCGGCAAGCGCGGCAAGCGCACGGAGCGCACGGACGACGACGACGCGCCGGCGCCGCGGAGCGCCAAGGTCGCGGGGCCGCCCGAGGCCGAGGCGGCCGCGACCGAGTCGGCGCACGACGCCAAGCCGATCGAGGTCTCGTTCGCCTCGCGCGACGCCAAAGTGATGGAGGCGATGTTTCCGCAGGACAGCGTCGAGCACATCGAGGTCTTCGGCCCCAAGGCGAGCCGCGTTCCGGAGCTGACCAAGCGCTTCATGATCGACGCCGGCCCGTACTACCGCTCGCGCAGCCTGACCTGGGACGCCGAACCCGACGCCAACGTCCAGCAGTTCGCCGGCGTGTCGTCGCGCGGCGTCGAGATCCACGCCGCGGCGTACCCGTTCCCCAGCAAGGCCAAGGACGGCATCATGTCGGGCTTCGGGTTCAGCGGCGAGCTCCACCACTCGCTGGGCTCGAGCGTGATCTCCGACGAGGAGGACGTGATCAACGAGTACGTGATCAACCAGAACGGCTTCGAGCTCGGCGCGCACTACCGCGCGGCGCTGAACAGCCTGATCGCGATCGACGGCGAGGCGTTCTACGGCAACCAGACCTTCGAGATCGTCGACGCGTCGCAGGCGTTCGAGACTCCCGACACCAAGTACTCGTACCTCGGCGCCGGCGCCCACCTCGACCTGTCGATCACCGAGCGCGCGCTGGTCGGGTTCGGCGCGCGCTACTTCACGGTGCTCGACACCGGTGACCTGTCGTCGACCGAGTTCTTCGGGCCGGCGCAGGCGTCGGGCCTGGGCCTCGAGGCCTCGTTCGTGATCCCGCTGCCGGCGAGCCTGTACGTGCGCGGCCAGCTGTCGTACCAGCGCATCGCGCTCGAGCTCAGCGGCGGCGGCGCGATCACCGACGAGGAGGGCGTGTCCTCGGGCCACGACTCGACGGTCAACGGCAACGTGAACCTCGGCATCGCGTTCTGAGCGTTCGATCGCCGTGATCCGGTCGCTGTGATCCGGTGAGGTCGGCCCGCGAGGCCGGCCTCGTTCGTTTTCGGCGGCCGGCTACGCGATCGACGCGATCGACGCGATCGACTCCCTGGGTTGACGATCGGAGCCTCACCACCCGGAGCGAGGCCACCCAGATCCACAGAATCGCGTCGCCGATCGACTGGCACATCGCGTGCTCCTCCTCGAGACAGCCCCTACACGTAGACCCGAGCCACCGGGTCGGAAAAAGACAAAGCCCATGCCCAAGCCCACGCCTCAAGACCCCTTCATGTCGATCGACCCGAACGAGCTGAGCAAGGTCGCCGGCGGCGCCTCGCGCGTCACCGCGCGGTCCGGCGGCGGCAACGATCAGCTGACGCTGATGATGACGCAGATCACCGACTCCATCAAACAGCTGGCGACGAGCCAGAATTCGGGCAGCGACCCGATGCAGATGATGATGATGATGATGATGATGATGGGCGGCATGGGAGGTGGCGGTGGTGGTGGCGCGCCCGCGCCGGCCCCCGCGGCAGCCGCCCCCCCGGTGATCAACATCTCGACCACGGTGAAGCGTCGTGGCTGGTAAGCCGTTCCCCGGCCTCGCGGCGATCAACCTCGTCGACCTGACCTGGGTCTACGGCGGGGTCGACAAGCAGACCGCGGCCGCGCAGCAGGGCATCACCGCGGCGACCACCGCGATGGAAGACCTCGCGCGCGCCACGGCGCCGAAGGACACCAGCATGACCCAGATGATGATGCAGACGCTGGGCAACCGTCGCGGCGGCTCCGGGCCGACGCCGGCGCCGGCGCTGCCACCGACCAGCACCCTGACGAGGTAATGCGATGAGCCAAGGATCTTCTCAGCGGACTTCCCAGCGGACTTCCCAGCGCACCTCCGAGCGACCGCTCGAGACCATCCAGACCGCCACGCTGGCCCACGTCACGGGCGGCCGCATCGGCGCGCGCACCACGCTCGATCCCGTGTTGCTGCAGGGGATCCAGCAGCTCTCGCAAGCGATCGTGACGGTGGGGCAGAACATGGCCGCCGCGAAGCAGGGCGCGAGCCAGCAGATGATGCAGATGATGCAGCAGATGATGCAGGCGCGCGGCGGCCGCTAGCGATCGCCGATTCTTCGACAGGTCTTCGACGACGAACAGCCCGGGGCACCTGCCTCGGGCTGTTTGGCGTTTCGGCAGA
>Ga0307513_10005900_pt1 | contig 16077 bp, 10 predicted proteins | sample 15_EM_MG_FD_202174 | JGI IMG/M metagenome (GOLD analysis project Ga0307513, IMG submission 202174) | Populus trichocarpa ectomycorrhiza microbial communities from riparian zone in the Pacific Northwest, United States - 15_EM | ecosystem: Host-associated > Plants > Roots > Unclassified | place... | reverse complement strand
CCAGTCCCAACCCCGCCTAGCCCGCAGTACATCTGGAAAAGTACCACCCGCGCGATTCGTAGACCGAAGTCCGAGTATCCGGCCAGCACACGGGAATCACAAAAATAAACCACCCAACTAGGGTACGCACAAAGTAAATCCACCTCCCATAGCCGTCCATCAAACACTACCGCAAGCGAGGTCATAGCCACAACCAAGCCCACCCCCGGCAAACCGGTCCCGCAAACACGACAAAAGAAATCCAACACAATCTTAATGGCGAGAGACTGTGGTTGTTGCGAAGTGAAGAGATTTTCCCCCCGCTTTAGTGTGCGATTGTGTTAGGTGTGATTCCTTAGCATTTTTCGTTTCGTTTCGCCATATATCGCCCAAGTCTAAAAACTCGTACACAGGCCAAGCAAGCACTCCCCTTTTCTTTCACAGCAAAGTAGCATCATGAACTCTCATTCGGACCCACAAAAATCGCCGACAACATGCAAGATATCATACTATGGCAAGTCTGATTTTGTCCCCATATTATTACACCTCTTCAGCGGAAAGAACTATACCACACCTGCTACTGCAGATGGGGAAACTAAATCTTAGGGTAGAAGCATAAAGCAGTAAAGGTCTATCGGAATCTCTTCTAGAAGGTATCATAACTTTATACGGCCACATGTTAAATTTTATTCCACATGAACTACGACACGATCTAAACGGGAAAGAAACGATAGAGAAAATGTAAGAAAAGGGGCAAATGTCCAACACTTCCTCCACTTACAAGTACCATTCCCTCACTCCTGGGGAACAAAACTTCGGTAGCCCGCCGCTCATCGTTTCTAATTCATCACCCTTGCCAGCTCCCCACGGTCCCCAATGTCGCCGGTGATCCAGAGTGTCTCCCACACTGGTAGAAACCTGTGACGGTGGTCCATTCCTATGAGCCAATATGACTGCGATATGGTGTATCACTTTGCCGGGCAGTCGTCCTCGCCGAGCACCACAGTCCCCAAAAATCGCATCGTTCATCCGCTGTCAATCGTGATCTCATTGGATCTCTCGGGTGCATACCGATCGTCTCTAACTCACCGTAGCCACTGGATATTGCGCGCCACCCCCAAAGGGAGAAATCACAGGTAACCTTCGTCATCGTCTCACTCTCTGCCCTACTCGCGGGGCGCAGTACGGGGACGTAATAGGGCTTCGGCATCAGTGTAGGAACCTATATCCTGAAGGTATAGTCCCACGCGCATACGAAGCTCCTCAGTAGTGGGATCTGTTGGATCTTCAATTACTGCGCGTGCATGTGGAATATATGCGGGGCAAATATATTGCTGCTCCTCCTGAGATTGAGGGAAGAGCCGTGAAATTACTTTCAGCGCAGTCCTCCTGCCCTGATCCAGCTCATTGCTTTTTTGTAAATAATGCTGTAAAGACAATTGGACTAAACGATTAAGATCGTAAAATGCCTTGTCCATACACCCACATTTGACCATCGTGACCAACGAGAACCCCAATAGCTTTTCAATGGCACAACAAAAATCATTTGGGTTGCCCATCTCTTTCAGACCATACTGGATCAGTAGCTCCTCGGGTATGTTTTGATGATTGAAGAATGCCATTAGCTGTAGGAGATCCGCTGCTAGGGGCATCTGTTGCCTGATTTGGGCAAAGGTGGCAAAGTAGATGCTCAGGATACTTTCTTGGGCGGCTTCTCGTTGGATGTCATAAAATTGCCGGGAGAGCAGGTGCTTCATTCCTTCCTCGTTCTTATGGAAGGTATTCCAGTAGGTGGATGGCGGTTTCGCAGTCTTGGTCATATGGTCTATGGAACCTATGACAGCCAGTGGTAGATGATGCACCGAGTTCAATATCCGTACGACGTCCTCTTTTTCATTATCCTCCAAACCATCCCAGCCACAATAGCGTTTTGAAAACAACTCCAGGGCTTCTTCCTCATCCATTTTTCCAACCTCAACAATTGCCGAGCACCGGTCCGATGCAACCCGTCTGGATCTTGTTGTAAATATCAGAGTCCCATTATTCGCTTGTGGTATAAACTTGGAGATTGGACTGTCATTGGCGGCAAAATCGGCTTCGGTATCGGCGTTGTCAATAACCAGAATCCAGGTACCACTCTCCGATCCCTCAAACCACCTCTTTACTTCCAGCAGTCTTGCTTCGTCTGTCTCAGCGCTGTCCAGAGGAATTCGAAAACGGCGCGCAATAGTCTTGAAACCATTACTAAATTTTGGTACCCCACTTCCGTGGACCCAGAAAATATTACAATTGCTCTCGCTAGCGCGCTGATAAACGTATTCGAGGGCGATCTGGGATTTGCTAAGCGATGTTAGTGCTCCCTTCATACTGCGAAATATAGAATAAATACCGTACTAACTTGAATAAGAGAACCTCGTCTTAGGGCATCCAAGTTTCCCCTTTGAGTAACAGGTTGTATTTTCTCCTGTCACCTTCGAAATGGGAAACTCATACGCCCCGAGACAAAGTTCTCTTATCTGAGTTAATCCGGCACTAGTACTTACCCGGAACCGCCTAATCCACAGAGTGCGACCCGGTTGTGACCCTTACACTCGGAATACCCCTTGAGCGACTTAAGGATGCTTTTGCGGCCGATGAACTTATTATTCCTGCAATATGGAATGAACCGATAAGGCGTGGGTGCTTATATCAGTGGGATAGCAGGTTAGTTCTTTACCAGATAGCTCTCGGGGGTCCTGATAATACCTGCCTCTCCCACCCCAAATACACTAAGGGGAGGCCGATTTCGGGCTCCGGAATCGGTCCCACTGTTCACCTCAACCGAAATATCAATATTATTACTACCAAAAACATTGTCATTACCCTGGTTTCCACTGTAGTTTCCTGTGGGTGGGGGACGCAATTGACGCGGAGGCTGGGCTTGGACTGTTGGGACTGCGAGGGGCGCTGCGGTCAGAGAGTCGAGAGCGCCGCCGATTGCGGGGGCCCTCGAACCCTCGCGGGTGTTGTGATGGGCTCGGATAACACTAAAAAGGTTGTCAGTCGGGTGAGCCTCATCCTTGGCAACAGAGATTTTGAAGGAAAGAGTGGCATACTCAGCCATCAGGTTTAGCACTGGAAGATAGCCCGATCTGGAGTTATTTTCAAAGATTAGATATGATCATAAGATGTTGCAAGCTCGTTTGGAGTGATATTTTGTCGTGCGCCCCTGAAATAAGCGGGTGGAGGAGATATTTTCGGCGGAGAACCTTGGACACTGAGGTGAATAATTCCCAGCGGCTAGATCAGCTGGGGGACAGAATCCTAGCGAGCGGTGCAATTCCGGTGAGGGCTAAAGTTTTCGGGTAGTGCGTACTGTATGTATTAAGGGTGTAGAATCAATGGGAAAAATGAAGCTTGAGAGGCCTAGCGAAGGAAAGGACGGAGAAAATTGAAGAACACGGTGTCCCTCTCCATGGACAACTCTGTACCGCGCACAGCATTCGAGTACACGTACGGTACTGGTTTCGCCTACTCGCTGGGAAGTCACAATTCTGCGAAAGGGGTCAGGCTCGGCGTGCATGCATGAGAACTATGATTTGAGTGGTTGATTTCGGCAAATTGATGCAACTCGGTCGCACCGGGGTGGAAGGATTCATGGATGCTGAGCCCGGCCCCTGTCGCTATTGTCGAAAAAATACAGTGCGGTACTCTTGTATGGTGGGGGAACTCCTTGAATCGACCTACTGCAGACCCCAAGATTGCCCAACTTTGAATGGTAAAGGCTCCAGAACAACACCTATGAAAAATATAAAGCTATTAAATGATAGATTAGAAGCTAGAGAACAAGGTAATAGAAGCATATTTAAAAGATTTGAAGATTTGATTGAGTTATGAGAAAGGCAGTTATTGAAGCAATGCCACCCCCTATTGTTTACTGTTAATATACCGGTTAACATGCCAAGACCATGAGCAACCTCCTATTAAGTATACGACAATATTGAGGGAACCTAAATTAACCTACAACTAGTAAGCTAAAACAAATGTCGCAGTGCCCGGTTTAAGGAGTCCCCACCATATGATATGGCACTTTCATGCCGCATTCCGCCATCAGCCACTTCGGGTTTGCCCATATTGTAGCCGCCAATTACCAGCAGGTTGGTTTCACAGACAATCTGCTCGAGTACTAGTGCCAGTATCAGGTGGATTGATCGGACTACGGGACTATGTGGCTTTTGCCCACGATGCCCCGGGATTGTTATTCCCCAGCTTTTTTTCGACCCCCAGGAATTACTTCAACCATATCCACCTTACAAAATTACTCGAGAACCGATCCTCTACGGCCCTCAAATCGTCGAAATAAATACAAAATGTCTCAACACCACTCCAGCGTCGACATCAACTCTTTTGATATCACTTCTTCTAACAATATACGGGATGATCCTGTGTTGCCCGACGAGAGGTCGGAAATTTTGGAATGGCTATCGCCACTTGAACCCCAGATACGGCACCAGGACATTCGAGCCCGCAGGGTCGATGAGGTGGGAAACTGGCTCCTTCAAACTGAGGAATATCGGAACTGGTTTGGTAGTATTCGTGGAGGTGAATCTGATGGTGCAGCCTTGTTTTGCTACGGGGGTCTGGGGGTTGGCAAGACTTACATTAGGTGAGAGAGAAGATATTCGGAGGAAGAAAGATATTGCTAATAAATTGCGATGTTAGCTCCCTGGTGGTTGATACTTTATGCAAGCAGGGTGTGGAGGGAAACGCTGTCGTTGCCTGCTTCTACTTCGACTTCGCCGCTCAGGGGGAGCAATCCCCAGCTGCTGTTTTGGGTTCGGTGCTGAAACAGGTTGTTGCTAGACTTGATGAAGTTCCGGAAAGAATAGTCAGAGCTTTCCGAAGCCGAGAGGCAGTCATTGGTGGTCAGAGGCTACCGCTTTCTGAAATTGTGGAGTTCCTGCAGGATATCTCGTCCTCACGATGCACATTTATATGCATTGACGCCCTGGACGAGTGTCCGTCAGGACATCGGGAGATCCTCCTCGATTTACTCAACCAAATTCTACAGAAGTCCCCCGGCGCTCGACTATTCATGACCGGGAGACAGCATATTCTGCGTGGGGTCGAGAAGCATCTTGGGGGAAGGGTGGCGACTAGATCCATAACAGCCACCAAGAATGATATCATCACATTCCTCCGAGCGAAGCTGAACGAGGACACGATTCCGGACGCGATGGATGAGAGTTTAGAGGAAGAAATTATTCAAAATATCCCCGAAACAGGGTCCGGAATGTAAGTAGGAAAGGGACACTTCTAAAAATACCTAAAACTAGGCGCTGAAGGATTTTGTATTTAGATTCCTGCTTGTTTTCCTAAGCATCGAGACGATTCTACGGGGGACCACCATATATTCAAGGAGACAAAGGCTTGGAGAAACGAAGAATGGCTTAGACTTGGGAGGGGCATACAAGGCAACGTTGGAAAGGGTAAAGGCCCAGGGTGGAGAGAAGGCAAGACTCGGGATGGCCGCACTGATGTGGATCTCCCATTCGAGGCGGCCTTTGCAGGTGGATGAGTTATGTCACGCCGTAGCAATCCGGATAGGGTCAAATGATCTCGATAGCGATGATGTTCCTGCGATATCGACCTTGGTGGACTATTGCCAAGGGCTTATGACGGTTGACAAGGGTACTTCGACTGTTAGGTTGATCCATTTTACCCTTCAAGAGCATCTTTTCACACATGCCGAGCTCTTTCACAGAGCCCACTCGACGATGGCCGAAACCTGCTTGGCGTACCTTAACTTCCAGCAGGTCAAGGATCTTCCAGCTAGCCGGTCCCCTGACCCCCGTGACACACCCTTCCTGGAGTATTCTTCTCTCTATTGGGGAACCCACATGCGAATAGAGCTCTCAGATCGCGCAAAAGCCCTCGCGCTCCAACTTCTTGTCCAGTACGATCGTCACATATCTGCCGCATCCCTTCGGAAGTCGATCAATGAGGAGTTTCCCGTTGACGGTCACCTTGGCTATAAGCCGTTTTCTGCGCTGCACTGGATCTCATACTTTGGCATCGCCGAAGTCGCAAATACTTTGATAGAGATGAACATATGGGATGTGAACGAAGCAGATGGTGCGGGTGTGACGCCACTCATATGGGCTGCAAGGTATGGGCACGAAGAGGTAGTGAGGCTACTTTTGCAAAAAAAAGAGATTCAACCTGATCAGCAGGACGCGAATTATAACCGAACCGCACTCTCGTGGGCTGCTGGAAATGGACATGAGGGAGTGGTGAGTTTATTTCTTGAACCGCGATTTGTTAATCCTGCGAGCACAGGCCGTCGACGGGAGAGGGGGCGGCGAGAGCCCGATCCACTAATTGGTAGGAGATATGTCAACCCCGATAGCTCAGGCAAATCCGGTCGAACACCTCTCTCGTGGGCTGCGGGGAACGGCCATGAGGGAGTAGTGAAGCTACTGTTAGGGCGGGAAGATGTCAACCCCGATAGCACAAGAGAATCTGGTCGAACACCGCTCTCGTGGGCCGCTGAGAATGGGCGTGAAGGAGTAGTGAAGCTACTGCTGGGGAGGAGAGATGTCAACCCCGACACCCCAGACACGACGTATGGCCAATCACCGCTCTCGTGGGCTGCTGTGAATGGCCACGAGGGAGTAGTGAAACTGCTCCTGGAACGCCGGGATGTCATTCCCGATTCATCGGATAGAGGAGGCCGAACGCCGCTGTCATATGCTGCCTCAGGGGGGCATGAAGGTGTAGTGAGACTAGTTCTGGGACACGGGGATGTCAATCCCAATTCTTTGGCTAGCAATGGTCGACCTCCGCTATCATATGCTGCCGCGGGGGGATATGAAGGTGTAGTGAAGTTGCTTGTGGAAAGCCCGGATATCGACCCCAATTCATGGGATAGAGATGGCCTAACACCCTTATCGTATGCTGCCAAGTGGGGGAGGGAGGATTTAGTGCGGCGGTTTTTAGCAGATGCCGGCGTCAGCCCCGATTTGCCTGATAACGATGACCGAACACCCCTATCTTATGCTGCCTCGACAGGACACGGAGGTGTAGTGGAGATGTTTCTAGAACACGGGGATGTTAATCCCAATTCAGTGGATCGCAACAGTCGACTCCCGCTATCATATGCTGCCGCCGAGGGACATGGAGATGTAGTAAAGCTCTTCCTCAAACGCGAGGATATTAGTCCTGATTTATCGGACAGTGAAGGCCGAACACCCCTATCTTATGCTGTCTCGACAGGACACGGAGGTGTGGTGGAGATGTTTCTAGAACGCGGGGATGTTAATCCCGATTCGTTGGATCATAACAGTCGACCCCCGCTTTCATATGCCGCCGCAGGGGGGCATGAAGGCGTAGTGAAGCTCTTCCTCAAACGCGGGGATGTCAATCCCGATTCTCCGGATAGCAGTGGTCGGACACCTTTATCATATGCTGTCATTTCGGAGGATGAGGGCGTAGTAAAGCTCTTCCTCGAACGCGAGGATATTAGTCCTGATTTACCTGATAGCGAAGGTCGAACACCCCTATCGTATGCTGTATCCAAAGGATCCGAAGGTGTAGTGGAGCTGCTTCTGGGACGCGGAGATGTCAATCCCAATTCACTGGATCGTGTTGGTCGACCCCTGCTGTCATATGCTGCCGTGGGGGGACATGAAGGTGTAGTGAAGTTGCTTGTGGAAAGCCCCGATATCAATCCAAATTCATCAGATAGGGGTGGTCTAACACCTCTATCGTATGCTGCCAGGTGGGGAAGAGAGGATCTAGTACAGCGGTTTTTAGAACATAGCGGTGTCAGGCCCGATTTACCGGATTTCAATGGTCGAGCGCCCTTATCTCATGCGGCCTCGACAGGACATGAACGTGTAGTGGAGCTGCTTCTAGAACGCGGGGATGTTAATCCTAATTTATTGGATCGCAGTGGCCAGCCTCCACTATCATATGCTGCCGCGGGAGGACATGGAGATGTGGTGAGGCTACTTGTGGAAAGCCCACATATCAATCCAAATTCAGCGGGTAGCGATGGCCTAACGCCCCTATCGTATGCTGCCAACTGGGGGCGAGAAGATCTAGTGAAGCTGTTTTTAGAACATAGCGGTGTCAAGCCCGATTTACCGGATAACAATCACCGAACACCCCTATCTTATGCCGCCTCGACAGGACATGCAGGTGTAGTGGAGCTGCTCCTAGGGCGCGGGGATGTCAATCCCAATTCATTGGATCGCAGTGGCCAACCTCCACTATCATATGCTGCCGCGGGAGGACATGGAGATGTCGTGAAGCTACTTGTGGAAAGCCCAAATATCGATCCTAATTCATCAGATAGCGATGGCCTAACACCCCTATCGTATGCTGCCTCAGAGGGGCATGGAGGTATAGTGGAACTGCTCCTGAGACGCCGGGGTGTCAATCCCAATTCATTGAATAGCAATGGTCGACCTCCGCTGTCATATGCCGCCGCGGGGGGGTATGAAATGTGTAGTGAAGTTGCTTGTACAAAGCCCAGATATCGATCCTAATTCGGAGGATAACGATGGCCTAACACCCTTAATGTATGCTGCCAAGTGGGGGCGAGAGGACCTAGTGCGGCGGTTTTTAGAACATAACGGCGTCAATCCTAATTTACCGGATAACAATGACCGGACACCCTTATCTCATGCCGCCTCGGCAGGACACGGAAGTGTAGTGGAACTGCTTCTAGGACGCGGGGATGTTGATCCCAACTCATTGGATTGCAATGGTCGACCCCCGCTATCATATGCCGCCGCGGGAGGACATGAAGTTGTAGTGAAGCTACTTGTGGAAAGTCCCGATATCGATCCCAACTCATCAGATAGCGATGGCCTAACACCCTTAATGTATGCTGCCGAGTGGGGGCGAGAGGACCTAGTGCGGCGGTTTTTAGAACATAACGGCGTCAATCCTAATTTACCGGATAACAATGACCGGACACCCTTATCTCATGCCGCCTCGGCAGGACACGAAGGTGTAGTGGAACTGCTTCTAGGGCACGGGGATGTTAATCCCAACTCATTGGATTGCAATGGTCGACCCCCGCTATCATATGCCGCCGCGGGAGGACATGAAGTTGTAGTGAAGCTACTTGTGGAAAGTCCCGATATCGATCCCAACTCATCAGATAGCGATGGCCTAACACCCCTGTCGTACGCCGCCAAGTGGGGGAGAGAGGATCTAGTGAGGCGGTTTTTAGAACATAGCCACGTCAATCCCGATTTACCGGATAACAATGGCCGAACACCCCTGTCTTATGCTGCCTCGGGAGGACACGAAGGTGTGGTGGAGCTGCTTCTGAGGCGCGGCGATGTCGATCCCGATTCTTCCGATAGCAATGGTCGAACACCTTTATCCTACGCTGTCATTTCAGAGGATGAGGGTGTAGTAAAGCTCTTTCTCGAACGCGAGGATATTAGTCCTGATTTACTGGATAGTGAAGGCCGAACACCCCTATCACATGCTATATCGAGAGGGTGCGAAGGTGTAGTAGAGCTGCTTCTGGGGCGCGGAGATATCAATCCCAATTCGCTGGATAGGGTTGGCCGACCTCTGCTGTCACATGCTGCCGCGGGGGGGTATGGAGGTGTAGTGAGGCTACTTATGGAAAATCCGAATATCGATCCCAATATATCAGATCGCGATGGCCTAACACCCCTATGTATGCTGCCCAGTGGGGGCGAGAGGATCTAGTGCAGCTATATTTAGGACTTTGGGGCGTTAATCCCAATTTATCAGATAATAATGGCCGAACACCCCTGTCCTTTGCTGCCTCAGGGGGCCATGAAGGTGTAGTGAACCTGCTTCTACAACGGGGGGATGTCAATCCCAATTTATCGGATGGCAATGACCTGACACCGCTGTCATATGCTGCCATTTTGGGGGCTCCGGGTGTGGTGAAACTACTTCTGGAAAGCAATGGTGTCAATCCCAATTCACCAGATGCCAGCGGCCGAACGCCCCTTTCATTTGCTGCCTCGAGGGGACATGGAGGTGTGGTGAAGGTGCTTCTTGGGCGCGGTGATAGCAATCCCAATTCATCTGACGGCAATGGTCTCACACCGCTATCATACGCCGCCATTACTGGGGCTACAGGTGTAGTAAAATTGCTTCTAGAATCCGATGGTGTCAATCCCAATTCACCCGATGCCTGCGGCCGAACACCCTTATCATTTGCTGCCTTCAGAGGGCATGAAGGTGTAGTGAAGGTCCTTCTGGGGTGCGAGGATCTCAACCCCAACTCACAAGATATCAAAGGCCAGACACCTTTGTCATATGCTACTATGATGCGGCGAGAGGGCGTACTGAAGTTATTATCGGACGCTAGAAACTCTGATTCTAAATCGTTAGAAACTCTCAATCGTCAGTACTTTTACTTAGCTCTACTGGTTATTATCTCTGCTTTGGTTATTATCTCTGCTTTGGTTATTATCTCTGCTTTGGTTATTATCTCTGCTTTGGTTATTATCTCTGCTTTGGTTATTATCTCTGCTTTAGGGGCTTGTTTAGACTTTCCTTCTCTTCTTTTGACTTTATTCCTGTTTGTTGGTTCTATTTTCCCATTCTTCTATTTTTTGCCTTTATAGAGTACCATAGGTATGGGGATTCTCGTGAATTAATCTCCCGCCATCCGCAGCACTTTGCGGCAACTGGTATTTCGGTTTTGGTTAGGTTCGGCGTGTTTTATCAACTTGTCCCTACAATACCACCCTTATGTTTTTTTTCCCCCTCCCTTTTCATTGAGATTCTCTTTCTGCAGCATTCCTAGAGTATGACATTAGTAGAAATATTCATTTATAATAATACACATCTTGTTACCAGCCACAAACCTTGCGCGCCCATTGTGCGCTACAGGGCCTATAGCACCCTCGGCATCCACTAGCCTTCCCCCCTCTCTCCCTCTATCTATCTATCTTCCCAGCAGCTTTTGACTCCGAATCCGGTGGTTACAGCGCTGACGGAGATGGTGGATTTCGAGAGATTTTAGGGTACCGGAAACAAAAGTGGTCGGGGCCGATAAGTCTACCCTCTAGGAAGAAAGTACCGCCAACTGCGCACTAGGCAAATCCCCCGGGGTGAAAGAAAATCCCACAATCCGCAATTAATTCAATTCAATTCAAGCTAAATACTAGCCCTGCAATCCTGCCCAATGCCAGGCAGAAAGACAGGAAAAAACCCAGAGGGTGAGAGAAAGTCCAACCGATCCTGATTGTTGAGCTATTTATGCTCTGATAACCCTCAGTAATCCTCCAAAACTAATCCTGTTGCTGCTCTGGTCCTCTGTCATGGATTCTCCAGTGGTGAACTAAATTTACAAGAGTTTTTTAAGGCAAAAAAGACAAGTCGTCCGCATATATAACAACTAGTCGCAAGCCTAGCACACAACCCCGGTAGCAAAAATGCCGTATTCCCCTGGCTTCCTGAAATCTGCCAAGAAAGCACTCTCCGGAGCTGCTCATAACCGGACATTGTCAAGTTCTCTAATACCCACCGACGTTGGAAACACTGTAATAGGAGGAGGGACGTTTTGGACGTGGATCAACGGCGACGTCGAAAACGAAACGAAACGGCGAAAAGCCAAGAGTTCTCTCGCCAAAACGATGGCACATTTGGAGTGGGGAAGTTCATTTCATTGAACGACACTCTCTCAACAACTAACTAACGACGATGACAGGAGTATATATCAACCACAATAACCTCCCATCCATCCATGAGCCGCTGTACAGACTCATGCTATTCCGGTGAGTCTCCCCTTCCCCCATCATGTCTCGCGGGCTGGCTGACAAAAAGAAAACAAACTCCGCCACTGCCTCTGGGCTTCCAGCTCTTTCTCACTGGCCCTACAGCGTTCCCGCTTTTCTCCCGTCTTTCCTCCCGGCATTCCCGCAGGCTGGGCAGTTCCAGGACTCGTGCATTCCTGCATTCGAAATGCTTTTCACAAACACAAAACATCACGCCAGAATCCTAAGCGCATTTCCGAAGGCTCTCCGGAGGCTATCTAAACAACAAAGCAGGTATCGAGAGGGCATGCCAAGCAGCATAATATGGTTTTCAACAGGACAATCACACCCCCCCACCTACACATCATTGCTCAAGGGATAACCACCTGCTATATATGTTCTTAGTGAATCCTATCCCTGTTATCATACTTAGAAAGGCTGAGGAACGGCATTTATTAGGATGCAAGGGCTGAAAAAGGTAGGATAAAGGTGCGATCCGCGGCGTTGGGGACATGGGGCAAAGATATGCTAACGGTTAGTGCTTCGCATTGAGGGTGAAATTTCCAGACTTCGACTGCCAAAACGATACACGGCGAGTGACGAGCGGTGAAACGAAACGCCAAGCAAACTCACAATGAAGACGATCGCACGCTCAGGGGGGGGGGGGAATCTTTTCACTAACAACAAACTGTCCCACGCTCAACGACTACTACTTTAATAACTAACTAGCTAAAGGCGATCACAGGAGTATATATCAGTCGCAAAGACATCTGCTCCATGTGAGTCTCCCCTTCCCCATCATGGCTCCCGGGCAGGCTGACGAAAGGGGGACAGACTCTCCCACTCCTGCCGGGGTTCCGTCTCTCTCACGCCTGCCCTACCGTGCTTCCGCTTTTCTCCCTGCTTTTCTCCCCGCTTTCCCGAAAGCTACACGATCCCAAAACTATCGCGCACGCCACATTCGAAATGCTTTCCACAAACACGCCCAAAGCCGAAACATATGCCCGAATCCTCATCGCATTTCCGAAGCCACAAACAAAGCAAGCCCTAGTGAAGTTATCCAAACGACAAAGAAACTATCGTGAGAATATGGCGAGCAGCATCATTTGCAACAGATATATCCTCTGACGACATTGGGTTTAGGTTAACCATTGATTGAACAGGATTCGGCTTGGTATGTACAAGTATGCTTCCTACTTATCTAAGTCACCTCCCTCGCTCTTACTACTAGACAACAATGAACAACACTTCCTACTCTACATACAAGATAATTTCTTTTGTTTCTATTTTGCTTAGAGTTTTGATTTGCTATAGGCTCTTTCCCGATTGCAGCAGCTGCGCTATAGAGAAGTGCTTAAGTAACTATAATCATACTAGGGGTTTAGCGAAAGCGGGGAGAAGAGTAAATTTGCCGTAAGAACTTCGAGGCGACGAGTGATATCCCATGATGTTGGATTCCGCCCTCCTAATCTGCCCATCCCTTTCTAGAAACTCTATGGCTAGCCACCAAACGCGTATTCTGTAGTCCTCACTCCCATTGACTTGGAGTGAGAGACGGTGAGATAAAAGACTCTTTTTCGACCTCAACCCTTTCCAGCGAAAGCAATCCTCCTGCATCCAACCATGCTTCTAAACAAAATAAGCGCAAATACGGCACCAAAAGAGCAACAGTGGGAGAGAAGATAATGATAGCGAGCAACTTGAAGTATTTTTGTCGATGAGTTACTTGCTAAACTGACGGTAATGACAGAAGTATATATGAAAAGCAAAACACCATCCTCTGTCTTCCAACCATCACCACACATTTCCACTTCGTTCCGCAAATGCCTCCTTATCGCCTTGTCTATCCTTCAAAGAAACAAATGAAATAATCACTCTGTTATCCCTGAACAAACGAAATGTATAACAAAAGAAAACTTCCTTCATTCCCGTAGCCTTAATGCTTTCCACCTGTCCTATCCATCCGTCAATGAAAACATCTTTCTTAATCTCCGTTCTTTGATGAAACAAAAGAAATCAACATGCCGAGCAGCTTTTCCAACAGCTTCGGCGCTGTAGCCCCCGTCAAGTACACATTTTCTTCTTTTAATCCTCTGTTTCTGCTAGCCATATTCCCAATGCCCCCTATTTGTGGTAACATACGAGAATCGTACTGTACATTCGAGAATTAGAAGAGTCATGTGTATAATAATTTAGAAATGTAAGACATAAGTTCGTTCGGGAAAGAAGTTGTTCGTTTTCTGGAATTGCGCCGTTCTATTTCAAGCGGCCTTTCACTATCGGACGCGGCCACCCCCACCTGTGCCTCCAATCCACAAAACGTCAACCTCTTACATTCACCCCCGAATGTGTCGACAATGTATCTACTAGGTATCCCAAACATTCCTTTATGTTCGAACAAGAGGAAGGAAAAAAGAGAGTTATTGTATGGGACTAAAACAAGCTCTGCCCAAAATTAGATCTTATGATCTATCCTCCACCAAAACCTAAATATATTCCATCGTTGAATAAAAGAATGAGATTGCCTGGAGGCGGGAGAAAGGTTAGTTTATCCAACAAACTTCCGACTTAATCCCTGAAAACTCTAGAAGAAGGACCTAAAGCAAAAACTAATAAACATCGCAGTCCACCCGGGACAAAACCTATATTCATCCAACACTGCTGATACTACCAACAGCAATTTCTCTGGGACGGGATCGCAGACTCTGGGAAGCAAGCGGGGACCCAATTACAGGATATGTCGGGGATGTCGGGCATGTAGCAACTGTACGATTCCAAAGAGTCGGTTTGCGGCAGCATTTGATGGGCGGTGTTAGGCTGGACCTACTCAACTTCTTGGGGTTGACATCTTCTCACCCCTGCAGGCTTTCCTCTCTTATGACCGCTCCAGGCAGCCCGCACGAGTTGTACCGTATTACCTGGTTTTATTCGCCTGCCGCTAGTACGTTGAAATAAAGTAGGGGCTGAAGCAAAACATTCAACACAGTCAGGAAGAGTCCAAAATGAGCCTAATTTTGACCATAAAAGGTTAAGTGAACGCGTGTTATTGCGAATTCGAGACAGATTACGAAGAAAACTCTTATTTCAACGTACTAGCGGCAGGCGAATAAAACCAGGTAATACGGTATTTGGTCAAGTACTGTTCTAGAATGTTGGGGTTGGCATCTTCCCGCCCGAGAAATAGCTTCACTACTCCTTGATCGCCGCTCCGGCAGCCCGCGAGAGGGGCACTCAGCGAGATAAATCTGAACTATCGGGTTTGAGATTCTCCTACCTCAACAGCAGCTTCGCTACTTCTCCACCCCATCCTCGGTAGCCCACGGGAGCAGTATTTGGCCATACACTGCGTCTGGGGTGTCCGGGCTGGTACGATCACTGGGCATAAGTTGTGAAAGCTTAGTTAGCAAAGGCTAAGCGAGAATAGTACGACCTCCCAGAGAGAAAAGCCAGGTACCGGTACGATACAGAATACAAAATGTGTTCTTGCTTCCCTACTACTACTAGTATAGTAATATTTCATGTTTAATTCATCTCTTTTTTCTATCATTGCAATACCTTTATCCGCCTTTTGCCAAATACCCATTCGGTGCACTGACGTGTCTCAGTATTCCGCAATCGTCAAGATATCTAGTCACTATCTCACCCTCCAATAGTACAGTACATTTGTTGAAGTTGAGATCTTCAGCCCCTAATTCTACCCCAAGTGCATGGCGTAACTCCTCTGATTGCAAGGGAGGGTGTCTAGAGTAAGAAATACGTAGAGCATTGGTATTCCAAGCCTATATATTGTCACGCCCTTCATTCTATCCGATTGAATATCTTGTCGTACCCTTCTATAAAACCAGGGTATTGGTCATCCTATAAAGTGCCTGCCTCCTCTAGTGAATGGTCGTCTCTGCGAGGACTGCGTTCATATTGGGAGCAGCAGGGGGGAGTCTAGTGGCCACCATTAGCTTTACTTCTAGAAGTCAATACATCGTGAAAATGCATACCCCCCGGATAATTCCCAGAATATTAGCTTCCAATTCCCGTCCATTGCATCGAGCTCCGGGTTCCTGTTCAACTAATACTAAAATATAACCCAATGCCATGCTTCCTAGGACTTAATGGCAGATTCTGGGGAATTCCGGAAGCGTGGCTCTGTGCTTTGCCGCATATGCGAAGCCTCCTTATGAGGAGTAGCCGAGCGTTTGGGCACCTCCGCACAACCTGCGGCAAAGATTCCCATATTGGAAATGCTGCTGCTCGCCAGGCTCTCCCGGTATCTCCTTTGTTCTTAGCTAGCTTCCGGGGAAGTGCGTGGAACCGGGCATATGGGTATATGGCTCCGGGCGTGTTTGTGGAAAGCATTTCC
>Ga0307513_10005899_pt1 | contig 16078 bp, 9 predicted proteins | sample 15_EM_MG_FD_202174 | JGI IMG/M metagenome (GOLD analysis project Ga0307513, IMG submission 202174) | Populus trichocarpa ectomycorrhiza microbial communities from riparian zone in the Pacific Northwest, United States - 15_EM | ecosystem: Host-associated > Plants > Roots > Unclassified | place... | reverse complement strand
GTTCTATTTGTCCTTCAACTATTATCCTTTTAGCTACCGGTCCCTTGAAGCCTCCCTTAGCACCAGCGCTAGCAGGTCTACCGCCGGTCCTATTGTATTTTCGTTAGACAGGAATAAACCTGTTACACGGCTATTTCTTTTGATAAAAGGTCTTATTAACTTCTCTTACTTAAAAGTACTTCTTTTTCACTCGGCCATCAGTGTTGGGCCTAGTACTCCTGATCGCGCATGCCTCAGAGTAGGCCTTATTTGCTCAGCCTCGTTTCGACTGCAGTAGTTCTCCTGCTAACTCTCGATTCGTTTCCCACTACTAATACTCAGGTATTAGTACTTACCTCTGAGCCTGGTATGGGCCTTATACTTACCCGCTCCCGATGTTCTGCTGTTCTTTCCTTCATCTCAGATGTCTCTGCCTGTTGTGCAGCTGTCTTCTTACTTGCTGTGTTATGCCACAGACTTGGTTGTGTTCGTGTTGACTGTGTACCTAGTGAGCTTGCTGCTACGTTCCTTTCTCTAAGATCAATACACTTAACTCCTAACCCTAACCCTGATTTGGGCTTTATACATATCCTCCATCAGTGTCCTTTAGCTGTTTCCCTCATCCCAGTTGCTGCCTACCAGTGAGTAGTTGGCTTTCTAATTTTTGAGTTATGCTACTGACTTGATGGTGCTCGGACTGGCTGTGTCCTTGGTTAGCCTAGCTGCTATTGTCCTGTTTCTAAGATCAATATACTAAACTCCAAACTCTAAGCCTGCAATCCAGGAGCAAGCTGGTAGGTTTTGAGAAGGAAATAGCAAAGGTGGCCGACTTCTTCATTGAACGCTCAAATGAAGCAGTTAGCAGAGGGTGGCTTCTCCATTGAAGCAAATGAGGAGGTAGATTCAGGCTGAGCCATTGTAAGTAAATATGAGGACAAAAAGCAAACACGCGATGTAAATGTAAGCCAGTGAAAGAGATCATGTAGTATACAACAAAGGGGTGTAAAACATAGGGGCTGGAAAATTGAGGGTATGGAGTGTAGATTGTTAGAGCTAGCTAGCTTATATCATATACTATTATACTTGGATTACGACTTCTAAAATTAATACCAATATATACTCTTCAATATTTAAAACCCTGCTCTTGGGTCAATTAACTTCCTTTATCATGAAACCAATCAACACGTGGATGCCCATCAGACAAAAATTACACACAGACCTGTCTCACTCCCGAGACTTTGAAACCCTTCCCGACCGGCGCAAAGTACCATCTATGAACAAACTTTCTGTCCGGTCATTCAACCCCTGCTCCCCAAGCTCCCCAATCCCACCAGATACCCGTAAACCCTTGAATCCTCCTGATATGACCCTAATTGAGTCTTTATACTCACTTCCATCGCTCTCATTATCCTCCCAATCAATGTTGTCAAGTGGCTTGTCAAGCCCTTCTTCACGTATTTTTTCGATCTCCTCCTCGAAGATCATGGACATACTGAATCAAGGCTTTTCTGGCCTTGTATGCTGCTTCTGTCATTGCCTCCCACCTCCAGCCTGGCCTGAGACTTCACTTAAGGCAGGTGTCGCCTTTATCAGCTTGCATGTCTCCCTTGATGTCTTCAGAGCATCAATTCTTTCCCTTTTCTCCCTAAGCTCTATAATAGTGGCAGAGGTCACCATAGTAGCTTGAGTAAGCTTTCTTCAGTCTACAGCTTTTTTTTTTTTTTGCCCACCAACCAGCTCCCGATAGTGACGGTAGGCCTCCTCGCTTACAACCTTATCGGCTATTGTTTCCTGATATCCTTCGGATAGCCCAGCTAAAACAAGCTTTAGCTGGCGAGAGTCGGGAGTATCGTGTTGAATAAGTGATAGAGCAGTCCGTGTAGCCCGGCTGACCGCTCGGGGGGGTTTTGGGGATCCTGATTGTTGTAGAGAGAGACGAGGTGGTGCCTGACATCTTGGCTGCCGGTTGCCGAGTCTTAGGCTTCAGCACCCGCCATGGATTCAGGGCTATGATGCCTACCACCTCCCAAGAACGCAGAATATTCTGGAATATGAAGGTTAATTCACGTGCTGGTAGGAGTACTCTGATTGTATTTAGTAAAGTTGATCCTTTAATGTAACAATCCTATTGTTGAGCAGTGTTGCAACAGGCAACGACAGTTGTCTCCTTGATAAGCGAGTCTCGTTTTCTTGCACAATAGGGAGGGAAGTACTATCTCCTCAGATAGTACGGAACTGGCTTGCTTGTCCTTGACCTATCCGTCAAAGCATACTATCTTTCCAGATAGTAAGATGGGTGTATTGTCGTGCTTGATAGAACTATCACAATAGTTCTATGTTCGGGCGGCCCGTCGAGACTATCACAATAGTCTCCGGGTTCTTTTTAGAGCGTAGGCTCTCGTAGAGGAAGGGTGTATGTAAAGAGAATAAAGCGTAATTGTATTGCAATATCTGAAGTATAGAAAAGTACTTAGATGGTTGCGTGAAGATCCTATCTCTTGGTCGTTCTTTTTTTTTTTTTTTTTTCTTTTTTCTTTTTTGTAATCAAATCGTTATTATGTTTAAAGGTACAAAAGACTCATGCAGCGCTAGCTATGGAGATAAAAAACCTATCCTATCTCTTGGTCGGATCCAAGCTCCTTTTATAGGCATCTTTCCACAACCCTAACCTTGGTGACGCGTCACCATTCCATAGCATAGCCCCCATGACTCATGATTGGTCATGGTGCAAAATCCATCAGCTGATTCTTACGAATCAACTGCGCACATCCCCTTTCCTCGATCTTAACCCATAAACTCGATCATGCGCTCGAATGAGTCGCATGTGTAAAACCCATGACTTGCAAGTGCGTAGTCATGTGCGAAATCATTACATCATATGACGTCACGATCGTGCCGTCATGAAATCATTAACCAATCATAATTAACCAATGACTCGCAAGTGCGTAGTCATGTGAAAGCTATGAGTCAAATGACGTCATAGTGAAAAACCCAACATACCTTATGACTAATAAGTATTAGTCATGTGAAATCTGCCTTGCTTTGTCACGATTTGTGACAGTTAAATTGATAGATATAAAATGGTTTGTGGTAAATGAAGATACTAAGGGGCCTACGGTAAAAAATCTCCCTTTGTAAAAGAACCCTGATTTCGCTCAAATCAGCGATCTAATCCATTACTATAGTGCCTTTGTAGTTGAGCAAATAAGCCAACATCAAGAAGGTGGAGCAAGTGGGTTGAATGTACGGGAAGGCAGAAAGGCATAATTCGCTTATTTAGGCATAGGTTAAAGAACGCTCAATTGAAGTGGGACGTGTAACTATCAAGCAGAAGGAGTCGAAGGTTTTCTCCTGCCCTAATTATATAGAATGAATTAGCATACAATTGAGTTAAAACTATAAGATTAGCTACGTGATACTTACATTTGCTTAGTTTCCATATCAAAAACCTGTTCTAAGCCTTGAAGCGCAAGCCTTTCATTGCTCCAGCCGGTAACCGAAACCCCAAAGACTCCCTGATCCTTTTTTTTTAAATAGGCATACCAGCCCATATAGTGTCCGCGCCCTTTATTAAAATCATGGGAGACAGAACCCTTCCATTGCCACTTATAGTATCAATTACTGTTACCCAGTCCCGGGAGCCATTCTGAATCAGCCTGGGGGACCGTCGTAACCGACGACTATGATATGGCATCGCAATGCGGTTCCCATTAAGAACCCTTTTTCGTCTATAGTGTACATGTTATACGGGAGGATGGAATATTGGTTTATTAAACCTTTTAACTATATATACAATTAAATAATAGGGCAAATTGGTTATGGGAAAGGGGAAGGGGAAAACGTTTTGAAAATAGTCCTTAATAATACCAGGATCACTAGCCAGAGTACGCTGGCGGTCTAGACGGGTGCTTAACCGAGAGGCTAACTCTGGCTGGCGCTTGAAAACTGGGATACCCAGTGTTTCTCAAGCTGACGGTCTTTTTCTCACCGTTGGACAATTGCCTCTGCCATTTCCTTAACCAGAGGTAATCTTGCCGGGTCGCCCTACTTGTCCAGCTGTGAACACCATCTTACGATGGCCTTTTCTTCAATCTCACTCAAAGCTTGCATTTTCACATGACCTTATGTCCGAGTCCCACATCCTCAGCGCCTTCCATGGAGTATAGAGTAGGGGACTCTAAAACGCTCAGCAGCGCGCCAGATATTGGGTGAGGGACTATTTTCATAGTAACAAATGGCATTTTGGAGGCTCTCCTCACACAGGTCCTTTTCTCGCTTGGTCAAAGATGTCATTGTTGAGGTTTGGATTTTTCATGGTCGCTGATGGTTGTTTATTTACTATTTACAAGAGGGGCAAGATAGCATCTTGGCATTGACTGGGATCCAGATATTCATCCGGTTCCCGTAAATCACGTTAAAGAACAAAAATTGAGCCATTGTATAGTCTAATATATTGTGCCAAGAAGTTGTTGATCTCACCCGATACTTCTACTATTTATCAATAACCCCTCTTTTCTTGCTCACCTCTTATTTTCTTGTACCAATTTTGATTTTCTCCTTCCACACTGCTATTGGCAAATCTATTCTTCCATCCTGAACCATCTTTCCAATATTACGCCATAAGACCTGGACACAACGAATAAAGACTACAGACAGTTGTTGCCAAAACCTTTGGGTTAGACAATACTACCTATTTGAAGCATAAACTTGGAAGGTGCCTTTTGCATACTCTAGAACGTGTTAAATAATTGAAAACAAACATAATATTGAATATTAAGTGGCAATCTCTAGTTGTACGCATTGTTAAGAGATGTCCAGCACCCATGCAGAACTGTGATCTTGGTCAACTTGGCTTTGATGCAAATCTGGCTGGGTCAACATATCAAGAACATTTTGTAACTGACTGTCTTGCTGTTGGGAGCAAAGGTGATCCAGGTGTGTTTTCAACTGAGTATTTTATAAATGTTTTACTGATAGTTTATTAGGTTTTGACTATGAAAATTCAGGGCATGTGTAATAATGACTCAGCCCTCCTCCCTACTCTAACAACTAATTACGAGTCTCCTGCTACCTCTAGCAATGTTTTACCCATCATCATCCAGGTGTCACTAATGAACCACTATCGGACACTACTGTTGTCTTGTTATTGCTGTTCACACTACTCCTATTTCTGCTAAGTTTACAGGTCCTCTCCCTCTGCTTTTGCCAGTTAATACTAACTCAGTAATGAAGACAATATTATTGCAAATCATTAATAGCTCGATACTGTGATTATTATTCAGAATTCGAGTGTATATATTCTTGAGCTGTATTGCCTATTGGTTACTAACATCAGTATTTATATATAGCAATAATATTGAATATTAAATCGCAGTCACTTTACTTAGTTCTCAAGTTCAGCCTACTCTCTTATTACCCAATGCTGACCTCAATCACATACTATGTCTGTGACAATTCCCTCTTGATTTCTTATTGATATTAATTCAATCTAACTTGTATTATTTTGTATGGTATATAAGTCTGCTGTGCAAGCATCTCTAGTAAGTTGCAGATGCTTTTAATTTCTAATTTTGAATTAACAAATAACATATATATTGAATGTGGCAATGATTGATAGTGGAGCAAGAACCAGCTCCAAGAGGGACTCCGCAGACCATCTTGAGCTTTGTCTAAATCATGCTCATAGAGAGTATGCCAAGATCGATAGGATTTTCCTCCAATTACAAGGAAAGTCAGCTAATAATATGCCAGCTCCAGTTGCTTCTACACCTGCCAGCCTGTTGGCTGTTTGCCTACAGCTTGCTTACCAGCCCTACGCAAATTCTTTCTGGTATAGAACTTCTTATCGAGCTTGCTAGTCACAAGGCAGGTCAGAAAAGGGTCCAATTTTCCTTTGAGAAGTTGGGCCTATTCATGAATGACATCCCTGAAGCTACTTAGTTTACCTCTGAGCTCATAGTGCTAAATATATTAAGAGTATCTTGTAGTGCTCATGAGTTCATTGCTAATATTAAGGGCAATGCTAGGGTGGCAAGAATCAAAGCTATCCTTATCCTACATCACCTTCTACCTGACAGTGGAGATTAGAGTTGTCTCAAAACTCAAGGCCCTTTATCTAGAGCAATCAGGACCTTAAATCAATCGTCAAAAGATATTCTATCTCAAAGAGCTAATGGGAGACAGACAGGGTGTCAATATTCTAACCTGGACAGTAGCTTACAATATTCATTATGGTAAGGCATTCTGGGGATTTGGCAAGGCCTCTAGTATCTTGTCTCTCATAATACTGACCTAGGTTGGTATTAGAGTTACTGTACTCATATCTCACAATGTGTATGACAGGAATTACATTTCACTTCTTGCTGTCAGGTCATATAACAGTGTCGAGTGGATGGCAGCCAGTCAGGGCCTGTCCCAGCTAGTAGTTGAAATCCTTTGGACCAACACCAAGCGCCAGGATCTTTATCCGAGATGTTGACTCCCTTGATCCGAATCCTGCCCCCACTGTCTGTTCATGTAAAGGAAGAAGAGGACTGGTAAGTCCAGGAGGTTTTCAATTTCAAGCTCTTTAGGGGGCGATTACTGTATCTGGTCAAATAGGAAAGCTATAATGAACCAATATGCAAACAGGCGATGTTAATGGGTGACTAGAAGGCTACAGGCTGCTATCAATTTCATGAATGATACCCCCTTAAGCTAGGACTATTACAAGAATAGCCTCAGAGGGCTTTGCACTTGGAAGAGCCCTTCTCTCATTGTCACCTGGTGAGATACACATTGCAATGATATTGGTTGCTTTGGTATACCTTCATTTGCTATACAGTTGCCACAAGAGATTTCGTTTGTAAAGTTTATAACAAATTGTATTGTTTCTTTTGTTATGGTTCCGGAAGACTAGAGTTGGGACCACTTTTCTCACAAAAAGTATGACAGTTTTGAATGTAACCATCACCGTAATGCTTGAATTTATGTTTAGTCATATGTGTTAATAATACTAAGACAAGTTATTTCAATATAATAAAAACACGATAATAGTAAATGTTAATTTGTGAAATAGTATATGTTAAATCATGGTAAATAAAATATTCATAATTGGCAAGCAGAGTCAGAACTAGCTAATCTGGAGATCTGACTCTGCAATTCTCCTATGAGAACTATATCTTGTAAATACATATCTTTTAAAGTCCTCTGAGCCATAGGCAATATTGTTTCGGTATGCATTCATCATACGTAAAACGCGCTGATAGTATTTGAAAATTAACTTATTGGAAACCTGTGCAAGTGCAATAGGAACCACACGTACCAAAGCCTCAAATGTGTATTCACAATGAGCTCTTGCATACAACTTTGCCCGACCCCAAAAGTACTCTATAAAGTTCAGCTCGCAATGATAGACAGGGTAAAAGATAACCAAATGTCCAGCAGCCTCAATTGTCTCCTGCAGTTCACCCTTTTGTTCCTGAAAGTCCGGCTGTGAAGCCAACAAAGGACGAGCGCAACAAGAAGAGTTCTTTGCATATCGGCAAACAGGGTTAGGTTTACTTGTACCTGGACTTTTTCCAGGTATAGAGCATTGGGTGAGTAACTTTCTTCCATGCGGCCATAGACCGCGTTCCTCCAATATAATCCGTAATCCCTTTAGTTTACCATCTGGCAACATTATAGACTGTTTGTATACTCAGCCTGGCTCCTGATGCTTTACAAACCACCCATCACACATCGCTTATGTATTCTTGCCACCTGGTGAAGGATTAATATTTCCGGTTCTTAGAGCATCATTAGCATACGTTTGATGGCTCTTGGCATTATCGAATGCAAATATTGCTTGACACCCGGGAAACGATTTCTCAAAGGCTGGGATTGCCTTGCTAGTAAGCTGGTTCAACATATCTTCCCCAGTCCACCATATATCCCCTCCACACTTAAGTATTTTGCATACATCTCCATCCCCAAGCCATCCAATTGGAGTTAAGTAGTCGGAAACCTGTAATCCCTGTCCAAGTCCTTTCTTGCGCAAAGGGCTTTTGTCTTTATGTATCCAAATCCGCTTCTGTGCATCATTTGAGTTAAATGTCAACTCATCGTGTGTGATAAACACAATTGGTTTTACTCCTGGTTGTAACTCTTTGAAGATGAGTTCTAACTGCTCATTCCACTCCATCATTCTTGGTTTCAGTGATTCCATCTGGGGCAGAAAAATATCTTGGCGGTATTCTAGAACATCTTGTCTCTTGTGGCCATCTTTATAGCTGGCACTGCGAACCTCTCTCCAATTCCACCCAAGCGTGGCAAGCCAGGGCCGTGCTGATCAACTTGAAAGGGCCTTTTTGATATGCCGCTTTATCCCATCCACTGTATATAATTGATACACCAGGGTCTCATTATTTCCAGAATCAGGATAAGTCTTTTGCCAATACTGCATAATAGCATTGGCAAGACCAGTTGAATCCATTGCTATTAAAATAAAGATTAGTTGTTTTAGTTCAAGTGGCTATAACTCAGAAATCGAAAAAATAGATGATAGGGCTTTGGACAAACTAACCTTCACCGGCTTGAGACATGTACTCTTGCATAACCAAAATTGTACCCTCATCCGAGAGCCAACTCACCACCTTCAAATGCTTTCCCTTCCTTGATGCAGGTTGTTTCCCATACCTAATATAGGATACCTCGTGGTTCAGGATCTGTTCTGCTACAGACTTTGACCAACCAGCGGCATTAGCAACCTTTAAAGCAAGCTGTTTTCGTAACTGACGTTTGGTGATTGGATCGGTTAGACATCGGACAAGTTCTTGCTTGGTCCATGAGCGCTCCTCTTTTAGTTGAAGCCTCAGAAAAGTACGTAGCTGGATATTCCAGTCTAGTTGGAGGCCCCAAAGAACTTTGATCTTGGTTTTAGCATATCGGCGGTTGATCAGCTTGCTTAGTCGATTGTAAGCTGCTTCCAAGATGTGCATACGGAAACCCTTTAGATTATCTCCCAGGCGTGGCCAAGTGGTATATGCTTGCTTTCGTAAATCTTGTTCATCAGCAGAGATAGGTTCTTCAGATTCTGGATTGACTGGCATATTCTTAAACTTAGTCAGCCTCGTATACTTGTAGTAAAATCGTCTTCATGGTAATTGAACTTACGGCTATTTGAGGGCGAACATAATGGTCATGTATATTAGAAGCTGCGATGGAAAGGGCTACTTTTAGGCGTTGCTGTTGCTTTTTTGCATTGTATCGTCTTGACCTTTCCCGATCGCTCATTTGTGCTAGCTTGTGATTTCCTGGTCTGGATTGAAGTCGTTTTCGATACTCTCTGGTTCTATGACAAGATGGAAATTGCCTGAGTTCTTGGACCATAGAAGCAGTAATTGTTGGGGCACAGGTTGAGCTGATTTCTTGCCTCTTGCGCTCACGGTAACGGCGTACCTTTTCTGCACTGGTGAGTGGTAGAGTCCGGGGAGCTGAGATTGGGATGGGATTTTGGTGCTTTGCATGATGTCGTCAAACACGCTCTCGATTTGCTGCTAGTTTCCTCTGTTGCTCATCTCTCTCATCTACTGATTGTTGATCCATGCTGCTACAAACTTAAATCTAATTAGTTTTCATTTATATAATGTATAACAGGGAATAGGTAACGGTCAGCTAGTTACTTAAGGTGTATCTCTGTTGATATAGCGGAGGATGATAAAGGTAGGGAAATAGGTAATGGATATTCCTTGCTTAGGCTTAGTGTGACGGAATCGAAACAATACAGGTCAAATGGGCCAGATGGAAATAAGGAAGATGAGTTGTCAGAACAAAAGGTATTTTCAATATTATAGGATAATAGTCATTGACCTTTTTTATTTAGTTTTACTTTTCTGGAATATACATTTTTTGTCTTGGCATTATTAACATGTATGACTAAACATAAATTCAAGCATTACGGTAATAGTTACATTCAAAACTGTCACACTTTTTGTGAGAAAAGTGGTCCCAACTCTAGTCTTCCGGAACTATACATATATATCCGACTCATGCATGTTTATAGGTTAAGCTCAGCAACGCTAGTGCATGATTTTCTTATTGTATAAAGAGGCTCCACCCCTTGTGTTCTTGCTTCTTCACACTACCTTGTACTTTCTTTACAACTTCTATACATTAGAAAATCAAACTTCTATTCTGTAAACTATGACCTACACTAAGAACATACAAAACCCGACCCTAATCTGGTATTACGCCACTCGGTTTGACCTACAAGTACAAGATCATAATCTCTGAACCTTCACATCTAGCAATTGTTATTATTCAAAACCCTTCCATCCATTATGTACCCCAAACTAATGACCAGTATCAAGACCCTGTTACAAATATAACTTGCAGGTTATAGAGACCAGTTTGATAGTAGACATACTACCTATATTCAATATCCTAATCCTAGCCTAATTGAAGAACAACTCTTTATTTACAACCTTGACTAAAGTCTGATTGGTTCCTGTACTAAGTATACTGTGATGAATCTGCTATTAATCTAACAAGTCTGAAACCAGGCACACAATATTCTCGATTCTTGGATACTTACCATATCAACACTATTCATGTCAAATACTTTCTCCAACTAGCCCAAGTCCCTATAATATCATATATAAAAAAATGTTTATATATATTTTCATACATATTTCTTTCTTAGTTTTGACAATTTATTTTTCTCAAATTTCCACCAGATTTCTCCTTCAACTATATGTTCTTATTACATGTTTTACTTCCTTTGTTCATATTTTCATTATTATTTAATTTACTTGATTCGCTTTCTTTAAACTATCTATTAAATCCCTTATTCTCTCCTATTATTGTGCTTAACTATTTGTGTTACTATATAAATATGCCTTTCTTCAAACATAATTTCCTTCAGTCTTGATATTGTTCCTCCTTCTTTTTTTGCTATAAATTACTTTTTACAAAAGTTCATGCTCTTTTAGTTTTTCCAAAACTACTATTTACCCGTCTTCTGATTTCCTCCCTCTTGGCCATCAGGTAGGCCCTTATTCCCCTAATCTGGTCTCTGATATAGGCTTTTTATACATCCCTTATTCTTGTACTATAGTGTTTCCTTCATCAGATATGTCTCTACAAGGAGAGCTGATATCTCTCATATATTGCGTTCTGCTTCAGACTTGATAGTACTCGTAGTGTAGGCTGTGTCCTTGATTAGCTTAGCTACTACAGTTCTGTCTGTAAGATCAATATACTTAATTTCTACCTCTAACTGTTCCTGGTCAGCTTTGAGGTATATATACCCCAACTCTCAAGTATACTAAGAATACTCCCCAATAAGAAAGAGTAAACAAGCATATCTCAAAATTCTTTATCAACTACAACTTGTCTACCCTACCTAGCTTCTCTTTCACCACTTCTTACTCTCACCTCAGTCCTCAATTTACAGTAGCCCTACAGCTTACTACTTTTTGCTCTTTTGACTTACTCAGTGCCTAACCCTAACCTTGGAACACCACCCTCTTCTTTCTCTTTTTGCCCCTTATTCCTGATTCTTAACCCTTTCTTCCTTCTCTTTTCCCTCCTAAATCCTCTCCCTTGCTACTATCTTCTTCTTCTCTTCCTTCATACCTTCCTTTTAAATTCCTTTTCACCAATTCTACTTTCCTTTCCTTTTCTTTCCAAACTCCTCTCTTCTCTTTCACTCACATTTCTTATGAATCACTCACATTTCTTATTTCTTCCAAACCCTCCTTTCTTCTCTATCTCCCTACCTCTTTTCTCCCCTCAGCTTACTCCACCTACCATTTCTCCTTCTCCCTTCAACCTGTTCATTGTCTTTACACTCAAAAAATATAAAATTGATACATTACCCTATTTTAACTCTTATTTTATATTGAGAGAATTTTGAATTTCTGAATTTTGTAAATTGTTTTCTCAGCTAATTATTTAGTTATCTTGAATATTAACACAAAAGGATGCCTTTTATCACTATCACCATCAAATAAGTGCTTGAACTCTCAGCTATCGATAAGCTAGCACTAGTAATCTATGGATCGTAGTACATCTGATTTGGACTTGATGGCCTTAAGGTTGTTCCCGAAGATGAGTCAAAAGCGTTTAATGAAAAGGAGTCATCAGTGAACATTCAGTTAATTATTATTGCCAGAACTGACATGCTGCTTCCTCCATCTCATTATTAAGTCTGCCAGCGATAATCATAGATGGAGCATTGAGATGAAATTCAGTCTCTATTTTATTACCTAAATTATAGTATTTACTAATCAAATAGTATAGCCTTCTGGGTATCAATCTGCTACCTTTGTTGAAATCTGAGTGAGAGAAAAGACCCTTTTCAATCTCCATCAAATTGGAGAACATACAAGCAAGAAGTTTCTGGTAATCTTCAAATTAGTCATACGTTGTTAGGTTATAATGGAAAATTTACTACATCTACTGCTGACTAACTCAGATACTAGTAAGTGGTACTACGTATAAATGCAATTGGAATACCTTAGTTGGGAAATGGAAATTTACCACATTTTATGGTGTCAACTATTCAAGTTGGAAGAATGTGGAAACTGATAACTGCACAGTTGGTTGATACGTATTAGTATGATGTCTGTCAAGTTTCCCAAAGAATCTTTTATGTAAGTATCTCCTTTAAATTAATATGGAGTAAACACTTACTAATATCAAAACTATAGTATGAGATTCATAGAGTATATACTAGTCAGATGGAAAGCTAGGTGGGGGCTGAATGAGATCCCTATAAGGCAAAACCTTTGACTACAGTGAATATGAAGAATAATCTAACTCAAGGTACCCTTCATATGAAGGAGAAGACAATTAACACATGTGCAAAAAATTTGCACATTTATATGAATCTGTTTAGAGAATTAGTTAAGGTATTTTTCTTTCCTCTCAAGAGGAATTGCAAACAGACTAATTTGTTGGCAGCTAGTGGACTCATAGTTCATTTACCACATATAAAACTGCAGCAAAAATGACAGTACTAGTAGAGCATATTGGGATAGTATTTCCTGAAATAGGATCTAGCTTGAAAGGATCACTATTGGACCAATTGGCCTATAATATTGAAGATAGTCAGACATGTATAGTAATTGAAACAATACGATTGGAGGCTGGGCCACAAGATATTTAGAAGGCAATAGGAATGTATGATAACTAAGTAATTGGCATCAGAGCTTAACTGTCTTGATTTAGAGACAGCACTATAGCAGAACTAACCAGGAACAGTGCCATTACACATCTAGTGTAAAGTCTGAGCAAGCAATATAACATTAGCAAATAAAATGTTTCCCCTTGTACCTACTAGTGACCTCTATGGTTGAGTTTTATGTTTTGCCCAATCAGCTCTAATCCTATACTAAAACAAAATATACTGTTTCTTACAATTAAAAAGAAGAGATTAATCTTGATTTGTGGAAAATATAAACCATCCTTATTATCAACTGACAGTCTTTTTACATGTCCCAGTTGTACAATAAATCACAAGTATTGATCAACTTCAGTATGCAAAAGGTTTATTCAAAATTAAAAAAATAGGTCATATATTGCAGAAATTAAGATTGGTATCTTACTTTTGAGTATAAGAAATGGGATGCTCAGGATTACATGGGGTCATGTGCGATTCAACCAAACATAAACTGAACTATATGGGTCCACAAGGCTTCAGTGGGGAAAGACTTTTTTTGCTGATGAACAAGTAGGAAGACAGGTGCACTAGTGGCTATGACATCTGAAATGCAGGAAATAAAGCCTATATAACAACTTCAAAGGATGCAAACAAGGCTTACATCAGACTCCATGCCAGTGCTAAGTTGTAACATGTGTACATGTTCCGGTAACGGTATACAGGAGCGGGCAGTACAGGATCTCCTATGTTTAGTTGATTTATATTTGGTTTATTTGATTTGATTTCAGCTCCGCCACTGTCTCTGAGTCAGATAGGCTATGCTATCATATTGCTATGTTTAGTTTGCTTTGCTGGAAGTTTATATTTAGGATTCCGGGTATGGAATGGTCATGTAACACTGGTGGCGGCTGAGCTATGTTTCTTTCTTTGGTTTTGCAGGATTACAGGATTCCAGTATGTGCGCAGCTACTGGTAATGATCGTGATTGCAGGAAGGCTATCGCTCTTGAGTTTTGTATTTGAACCAGTCTCCTGGCTAGCAGGAGACAGCAGACTTCAACAGATCTTCAGTCTAAGAATACACTTGGTTGAACGGCAATCTCTGAGTCCCTGAGTCCAATTGTCCTTCAACTATTATCCGTCTAGCTACCGGTCCCTTGAAGCCTCCCTTAGCACCAGTGCTAGCAGGTCTATCGCTGGTCCTATTGTATTTTCATTAGACAGGAATAAACCTGTTACATAAGTACTGTAGAGTTACAAATTATTTCACATGGGGTTTTACTAGATAGCCATTGCTTTATAATCACAGGCACGAGAGGTTTTGATTTGGTTAATGAAAATGGTAGAAGGTAGAACTCCTGAACAGAGAATAATTTGTATGCACCTGCCTGAATTGTGTGATTGGAGTAGTGGCTTGGCCAGGAAAACACAGGCAAGAACTTAATCTTTGTATTTACACCTTAGTTCTTTAGTTCTGCAGGCCATTGTCTCTCTTTATTGAGGTTTCTCTTGATCATTATCGACCAAAAGGTCAATGGTTCGGATTGTATAAACAGTACTAGCCCAATTTAGTTTCCTTATTTATTTTCCTCAAATTCGGTCATTTATTTCTGTTTCTTTCTTCTTTGAGGCACTGGGAACCTTTTCTGGAAATTATCATTCCTTTGACCAGAAATCATCACTTCAGTACTACTAGTGTGATAGTACTCAGTCAAGCTATTTAGAGAACCCAGGTCACTAGTCAGGTGTGGCAGCCTAGCTACAACTCCAAAGATATCTGTACCAGTATGTATATTCAGAGGGCCCAGGTTATCACAAGTACCTAGTGCTAAAGTTCATACTCCTTGGTCATACTTTCTTGGTTTCCAATCAGCCTTTCTTTGATTTTATTAACCTTATATTTCTCTTTCAGAAAATGTGAGGCTCTCCTCCTTACTACATGTCCTGAGCAAAAAACCACCTTGCAATCCTACTAATTGCTGTACTATAAGAACTTTGTACATCATTTGCCAGCTAATATATTTGTTGATTTCAATTATCCCAGGTCATTATAGCATGATGTTGCTTGTACAAAAACAACCCTTGTAATTATCTAACATTATCTTCTTTTACTCCTTTGCTCTCGCTCTGGGTTCTACTTATAATCTCAATATGCTCGCCTCTCTCACCCTACCTTTCCCAACACAGATACTCTAACTACAGCTTGTATAGTTCACAATAGTGTATTCCACTAATATTCTACAACACAATCACCAACCTTCCATCTCGTTGGACAAAACATGTACAAATCACTCTAATTGTGTCTGAGGAGAGTCATGGATCAATGCAATGGTTTCACTTTTTCTATAACATATTTCTCAGTCAATCATATCCAAAATGATATTGAGATGGTTTACTTAACCCATACCCACTCCTTCAATAATACCAACTCCCCTAACACTGTGTGCAACAACTGTACACTTGTGATAACCGGTCTCAAATCTTAACCTGGTTGTCACCACTAGAACCCAGTCTACGGCACAAGGACATTCAAGACCGCCGTATCAAAAATGTCTGCGGATGGGTGTTGCAAACAGAGGAATTTAGAAGCTGGTCCACCGGTCTTAGCGGGCGTGAATCCGATAAGGCTGTCTTGTTTTGCTATGGACATCCCGGGGTTGGCAAAACCTTTATTAGGTAAAAGGGCCTAACCCCTATGCCTGCCAGAAAAAGGGCGAGTACTGACAAGTTAGGATAGCTCGTTAGTGATAGACAGCTTGTGTGATCAATTTACCGGTCAAGATGTCGCAGTTGAGTGTTTTTGCTTTGACTTTGCGGTCCAAAAGGAGCAGTCATCTGTGAGTACAGCCACGTTCGCAAAATTCTCGTACCCCTCCTTGTACCTCAAGAACAATACCTATTTACAACAACAGGACAACAAGAAGCCTTCTGATAACTATTTTTCGGATATACCCCTAGGGGCATTGTAAACCCTTGT
>Ga0307513_10005898_pt1 | contig 16079 bp, 17 predicted proteins | sample 15_EM_MG_FD_202174 | JGI IMG/M metagenome (GOLD analysis project Ga0307513, IMG submission 202174) | Populus trichocarpa ectomycorrhiza microbial communities from riparian zone in the Pacific Northwest, United States - 15_EM | ecosystem: Host-associated > Plants > Roots > Unclassified | place... | reverse complement strand
ACCAATGAGGCGTGAGATGTGAGACGTGAAAGGTGAGATGTGAAAAAAAAAAGGTGCTGCCGCCCCAGACGCCGGCCGACGTCTGAGGAAGCAGCGAATTAATTGAAGTTGTGATAGCGGGGATGACGGGCGGGATACATCAGGACGCGGAGAAGAGGCGAGGAGGATGAGATCGAGAGTCAGGGGCAGTCTAGACGTCAGGAGGATGTGACGTTGCGTCAGGACGCAAGGAACGTTGGAACGCAAGTCAGGACGCACAGGACGCAGGGGACGCAGAAAATACGTCGCTTGCGTCAGAACGCAACGCCGACGGATCAGACGCAGGGTCCGTTTTTGCTGATGCTGGTGGCAGTCCCATTTTAATTTGGGTTTGGGGATTCCAAGTGAGCACAAAGACAATGATGGTGTGGTCACGGTGTGTGGGAATCCCTTCCAGCGGATGGTCACACAGTTGATCAACGGTACTCTCAGCCTGTTTCAATTGGGCGCCCCTGATGATCGGTGTACAAGGTGCCTCTTGAAATACTGCGGCGGCAAGGACAAATGCAAGCTCCCCCTGAAGTTTATTTGGGAAAGGAAGCATGTGTTTAGGAGTCGGAGAAAGGTATTGTAACCATAAATGAGAAATTGGGTTGGAAAATTCTTTGTAGTTGATGAGCTACCAGTGGCTACAAATCGCTGATTTTGGTGTAAAAAGCCCCTTTCACCAACACTTTTGCGGAGGTACTGTACATTAGAGATAATGGCTATAATGGACCAAGCCTAGAATCCCCGCACCACCCAAACAAGCATAATATGAGGGTAGCACTCCCCTCCCCATTTTCGTATGCTAAAAAAAAATACATGAGGAACTACCACCAACCACTTTTACTGGTGTGTTTATTTTCCGAGCAAAGGGGAACAACAGTAATTCCACCGCTAGTAATCGATACCCCTGCTTATCACCTCCTTGACAGTTGGTCTGAGCAAGATTGTCTGCAGAATTTGGTTAGTCGAGCACACATAGAATTAGGATATCGGAGCGCCCATACGTGTTCATACTGGGCGGTGTAAGACCCCTTGACATCACACAAGGGTGGATATGACTCCACGATACCACTGGTAACTAGGTTGTTCAACTACTTTCATCAGCTCAGTCTATCTATGGTATGGCCAGGTGGGACAAACTCCGAGAAGATACTTATCTTGCCCAAGACGATCCAGATACCTCCTGCAGAATGGCAACGTCCCAAAGTTTTTGTTGATGACGTTGAGGATATTCTTAGCAGAAGTAAGGCGCAGAGAGATATTGGGTGCATCTGCACGCCTAGCGTAGTGTGAGACCTCCAGCTACTCTTTGTCAGTAAACCGTTTTCGGGACAGAGTGAGCCTGAGAAAATGTACATCATCGCGGACATAACCCTTCCCTGTACTGCCGAAGGTCTCAATCGCAAAGGTTTCTCCTTCTTCCATCTTGGTCTGGTCTCCACCCTTCACAATCGGAACGCTCTTGCCGCCATGGATCTGAAACTGATTGATATTGTGGCCGTTCAGGTTGCGAATTGGTTTCACTTGGTAAGTTGTTCCGCCGATTTCGACCTCGTAACTCTCCATAGTCTCTTGGATAGCAGCTCCGATATCGGACATCCGGACATCAATACCCGCTTCCTATAACCACTCTTTAGCACAGCACTCGGAGGGAGAGATAGGAAATTCTCACACGAATACCAGTGTTTGTAGCATCCTTCACAGCAGCAAGGAGATTATCATAAACAGGGTCGAAGGTCATGGTGAAAGCACTATCGACGATCCTTCCATTCATATGAACACCAAAGTCTACTTTCATGACATCTTCCTGCTTGAGAGCTATTCAAACTTTTAGCAATAGCAGATGGGTTATGAGGAGAGCGACAGGGTTAACCGACTGGTCTTGTTTCCCGCGTTGGGGGTATAATGCGCAGCACAGTTATTAATGCTAACACCGGTCGGAAATCCCATCCCCGCGAGCAAGGAATCACCATCGGTCAAACCGTCATGGCCAGTCAATGCCCGGACAGAGTTCTCAATCCCCTCGGTAATTTCTGTAAGGCTCATACCAGGCTTGATCCACCCCTGAGCCCACTGCCTAACCTGCCGATGGACCTCGGCGCCCTTCCTGTAATCGGTTAAAAAGTCGTTGTTCATCCTGTCCAAATGGCGTTTCTCCTCGTCGGTCTTGCGCTTGAGGTTCTCGTCACGATAATCACACTCTTCGCCGACCGGAAAGTTGCCATTGGGGAATAACTGATCGAGGGGAACTCTGGGAGGGTTTGACTGTGTGGATACAGCAGGCTTGTTCTTCTTCTTTGGTTTCTTCTTCCTCTTCTTCTTTTTGGCAGCTATAGCAGACCAGGTCAGTTGTTACTACCCACACAAGCAAGCCACATGACAAACTTACCGCCCACTTCCGGAGCTCCAGCTTCTTCGTCTTCCGAATTTTCGTCGACAGGATTGTTGCCATTGGGAACCTTATCTTCGTCCTCCGAGACTGGTGCGAGGCAGGATGTGTTAGCTCAGGGTCCTCAAGAACAATGCCGCAAAGCAGGATGTAAGCTAGCAAAGTAGATAACCTTTCATCTTCTCGAGACCCACAGCGGTTGTTTCCACAGTGGTGCCCATATTTTGTGAACCGTGTTTTTAAGAATCCGTTAGGAATGAGCCGCAGGCAGCCTTGGCGTTTAGAAAGTGAGAGGGAGAAAAGACAAAGGGAGTTGGGCACCCTTAATAGTTTGGGCTGGTGGGCTGTTGGTATGTGCGAGCCACGAGTACCGCCACATCGCTCAAATCTTATGCCCTCGTGTGAGCTCAAGTGCCCTAACATCGTCATCGGGATTCTTCACGCCTGTGCCAACACTTCAAAAGTTTCTGCAGACTGGGCTGCCGTTTGCCCCTCACTGGCGTATCCTTGCTCGCCTTCACTGGCACCCCTCATTTCTCGCTTCAAGAACGATATCCAGCCGGCATGCTCAATAGGTAATGCTATCGCGCCTGACACTACCAAACATCCTAAACGGGGCCCGCTCTTTCTTCCCCTCCAAAACCAAACTCTTGAGATTCCATGCTTCAGCCGCATGCCCCACCGATGAAGCAACCCACTACGAAACTCTCGGAGTACCATACTCCGCTACCAAGGCTGAAATCAAGAAGTAAGTTCCACCTCACCCGCCCGCCAGCTTGTTAATTCCTTTTCGTCTCTACCTGCGCCTTGGCAACCCGTTTACCAATACTCCGACAGGCGGTTCTACGAATTAAGCAAAAAACACCACCCGGACCTCAACCACCACGATCCGCATGCTCCAAAGCGCTTCATACGCATTAGCTCCGCATATGCTGTTCTCGGGAATGCAGAGAAGAAAGAGAAGTATGATAGGGAGGTCCGACGGCGAGTCGGTGGGGACACGGTCCGGATGTCAAACGCCGGTCGAAGCCCCGTAGGCGCAAGGCCTGCCCATGGGTTGAGCAAGAGGCGGACACATATACACGGGCCGCCGCCGTCGTTTCATCGAAATGGGGGGTGGGCCACGTTCAAAGGAAGTCATAGCGGCCCCAAGTCTAGTGTCGGAGGAGCAGGGGCAGGAGCTGGCTTTTCGGGGGGTGGCTGCACGGACGATGTGCCCCACTTCAACTTCGGTTTGAAGTATCGCCAGCACAGGGCGCAGGAGCAGAGGTGGGAGTCGAGATACAAGACTCCTCGTGTTGTAGATCATGAGAAGGGGGTAATCATGCCATTGGTTGGTGTGACTATGATTTTGCTAGTGGCTGTCTCTTTGGGGTCCTATGGACAGTCAAAACAGGGTAGAGAGTAATGTGTATTTGATTTACAGATAGAACGTTAAAAAGTGCACATTTTTGAGAATCCGGTTTTGTTGCGGCCATCGCTAACGCTATATTCGTTCCCTCGTACCTTAGTAATAAATAATATATGAGTTAAATAATAAATAAATAAAAATCCTATTTCGATATTTTAAACCCAGCATGAAACCAAGTCTCTCTCCTCTCTACTGTACTTGTCCCAGGCCATAAGTACCCGAAAATGGAGGGGGATCATTTGTATGGGGGCACAGACACGCACGGATGTTTTGCCATATATTTCTTTAATCCCTGTTTTCGGGTACTTATGGCCTGGGATAAGTATGTAAGGTTAGCGAATAATTGGACCCAATGCTAAGATGTCTACTTGTACGTATAATTCCCTTCTTTGGACGAGGTGGGAAAAACACAGAAAAAACCGTCCTTCAGCTCTTCACTGGGGGCAAATAGGGAGAAATAAACTAACCTCGCTAGGAGAGGCAATGCCAACATCCTTGCGTGAGGTACAGTTATTCCGGGTTTTTAGGGCACCGTGTTCTTATTACTCAGAATATTCCATCTTTTGATTCTCTCCTCTAAGTTACCTCCTTTTCTCTACTTTTCTTCTTCTACCCTTCGTTCCTTACGATAAGGTCTCTCAACCTATACGGTATTGTATCGGTATAACGAAGATAAAGATGTGTATCATACTCTTTTCACTGCATAGGCAATATGTGCCGCTGGTCGCAATGCGCTGCTTTTGCTGGTTAGACTTCACAATGCCATGACGGATATATCTATCGGCTACACTTGTATATGTCGGTAGCTGCAATGAGATTCCGGTTTGTGCGGTACTCCTCACTTCCTAACTAACCCACTATTGGAGGACTTCCCGTAGGAATCTGGAAGAGATTTAGAAGTGGTCTTGGCATATTTTCACGGTAAGATTTAGAATATCGACTTCTAAACTCTATATTTTCTAAAATCTGAACCACCCCCCCCCCCTGGTTCAGATTTGAAAAGGTTCAGAGTCTGGGACCTGCATATAATTGGTCAATCAGCTCCAAGACTACAACCCTCGACACATTATGCCCCTGTTCTCAATGCACAAAATGAAGGGCTAACAGCCTACAGCAGGACACAATCCTATGAAAAATAATTCCCTACTTGTATCTATTTGGCTTCATATTATGTGTGATTTCAACTTTCCACAATGATCATGATCTGGAAATTTGGAAAGTCATGTTTTCTATGGGAACAACCTGCGATCCAGATTCTGGCTCCAAGCTCCAGATTTTTCTAGATTCCTAGGGGAAGCCTTCCATTTACAAGCACTCTTTACCCGTGGGCTTGCTGGCTGGAACCCTCCTTAGCTGTCCCTCTTTTCTTCCCCAGTTCGCCTGCGACTCACGCACTTCCCGCAAGGTTGACACGGTGCATCAGCCTGCTGCTGCATCCCTCTACCGTAAAAACTTGAATAATTGGACGGTGTGCTATGAAGTCCAGAATTTCCTTCTCTGGAAAGGGGGCAAAAACACAGCAAAAGCACGGCCGCTTTCCCCCCTCCGAGACAGAAAAAAAATGAAAATTTCTTGACCTTACTAGGAGAGGAAAGTCCAACAAGATAGCACACCGTCCAATTATTCAAGTTTTTACGGTATCTAGATGGGGCACAGTTTGTGAGGGACCGGGTCATGGACCCATATCACAAGGCTAAAGGCACTAGATATCACCCCCATGTTAAAACAACAGGGCTATTGGACGAAATGGTTATCGCGAATAGCATTGGCACTGCCATGGTATTGAAAAGTAATTCTCTTGGGTCTGTCTCCATTGGAAAGCCCGGGTAAATAGCATCATTCGTGTGCTAAGTTTTATGGGAGTGTCATTATCGTAGCTTTCTGCCCTACGTTCTACTCAGTATGGCGTTATGGTCATTAGGGAAGCGTAAACCTACGTTCAAGAGTCGAATGGGATGAGTCTGATTAGAAGGAATCTACTAGTACTTGAGCACTTGGGTACGGTATTAAGAAGCTGTCGGACTTAACAATATCACACGGAATTTCACGGCTAGAAATTGGGTCGGTTCGGGGAAAAAACTTATCTCCGGACCATACCGGTCTCACGTAGCCCGGAAATAAGGGAATCCGGGATATTAAAATAAATAATGAGGGATAAAAAATGAGACATGAGAACCTCTGGTGATGTATCATTTGAGATTTCTATACGGAAAAAAGCTGCATAGTGGCATTTTTCGTTCGGACTCAATAACTCTACAGATATAAGATCACACTTCGCTTCTATTAGCTGACCCCAAGTAACACCGGTGTCCCTTGCAAAGGTCAGCACGTCTTAGCAGTATATACAGTTGGTGGGGCAAACTTGCAAGGCGCCTATTCCGCCAGGATTCTGCACTTAAGCCTCGAAGACAAAGTTAAGGCCAACCTATCGCGGACCGTTAGCGGGCTGGGACAATAATATTTACGTTGCAAATATACTAGCCTTGTGGGCGGCAGCTGACTCGTTCAAGCGCTGGGTATCAACTGAGGCACCAAGGCCGAAAGTGACACCAGGGCGGAGGAGTTGGTTGTAGGCAAGAGCGGCAATCCCTTGGTTGTTGATCTTGGCCTTGAAGAAAGCAGAAGAATCAAGCTTGTACTTGCTGGCGATCTCGAGACCGACACCACTAGCGTTTCCGCCCTTGGCATCCCATGTGGCTTTAGCACCAGCCTCAACTTGAGCATTGACGCGGTGATAGTAAGAGGCACCGAAAAGATTCAGGTTGTTTGTCGCAGTGATAGCGGCGGTGTACTCGGGCACAGAGTATCCTACAGCGGCAGAGTAGCGAGTGATGCTCCCGCTGACAACGTTGTAGCCAACTTCAGCGCCTGCGAGGAAACCGTCATGACCGACAACGACATCGCCAGTAAAGGAAGGACCCTTAAGAATATCGAAGAAACCACGGGCATGGAACAGTGGTTGACGGAAATGGATATTGAGCTTGGCTCCCTTGGACTTGCTTGCAGGCAAAGGGCTAATAATGGCTTCGGCCTTGAGACCCTTAGCAAGGGTGTTGTCCAACTCGATCTTAGTGTCGAGAGCATTGGCGGTGGTCCAGGCCTGGGTGAGGGTCACACCTGTCATAATCATTCATGAGTGACAAAAAAACGGTCCAGACAAAGGAGGCATGGGAAAAAGGGGTGACAGAATTCACAAAATGAGGGATTCTTACCAGTTGACTTGTCGTTATACTTGGCCTCGATCTAGAAGTGCCGAGAAGGAATCAATCAGTATACATTTCACGAACGGATGGGAGGTCTTAATTCGTGCGCCTGCATACCTGACCACTGATGGCCCCGACCTTATGGTCGTTCTTGCCTTTGACGGTAAAAGCAACGCCATTAGGAGCCTTTGACTTGACCTCAAGGTTTGCTATAAAATATTCCCGTTAGACTTCGCCGAACTGGCCTGCATCTTCAGCAATAACCCCGCAGTATGACGAACCGGAAGCCGTGTGATAAAAGTCCCGTGTCAAGAGCTTTGGCCCTAAAGGTTAGCCAGGTGTTCGGACCGAGGCAGCGCAAGTCAGGAATGGAGCCAAAGTCTAACTTACATCATTTGAGGGTTTAGCAATGTCGGAGAAGGCTGGAATAGACATGATGAGATGCCGACGACTCGTGTGCGGTTGGAAGTGGAGAGCAGCAGTGCAGGAGAGGAAACGAACTTTCTGGTGTTACTGTGGAGAAATTGTTGGGAAGAAAGGTTGGTTGACTTCTAGAAGAAAAGAGATCGGGAGAGACGTTTTCCTGTGCCTGACAGTGGGCCGAGTGGCTAGGTAAGTCGGTCACAAATAGTTAGCTGGACCCCTTGCTTTGACAGCTGACCTTTTTTTTTTTCACCCGAAAAGAGATGAGGAAAGGTTGACACCCGGTTATTTCAGTGGGTGCGTTCGCTGCAACCTTAGGGCTTGGGCATCCGATACGGGACAATTTGGTGCAAAGCTCATTATGTGCCCTTTTGATACTGGATTATCACGAAGCAAAGTTCACCCCTGTTTCTACGAAAATTATACTGAATATATCCTGTATCCAGAGTGTGCCCATAGCTTTTCAATGTTTAAATCGAAATCTCAAGCAGGCATATTTGCGGATGAGTACAAAGCGTTCACCCAGATATCATACAGAATGAGACATCTCGCAATTAGGTGCTTGCATTAAAGCCCTATTTTCATCATAATTTAACGAACGGTAGGATATAGACAAACTAAACACTAATTTACATATGTCCACGGCTTACGCTGATGATATCGAGGGGGAAGTAACCAACACTGGAGCGGCATCTAGGAACAGTCCTCCGAAGCAACTCACCTCGCTGTAACGAATCCACTACATTATCATCTCCACCCAGTCCGAGCAAACGCCGCTACTTTAGAGAAAGGGGGAGTAAAAAGAAGAGACCCTCAGCGTTTGTTACCCTATTAACCATCCAAATGTATAACTCATAAAAGGACCCCCCACGTGTAAATATACTCATGGGCGTGATGACCTACTTCCACCCACATGAATGATTTGATAGATAAAGGAAAGTGTCGTTATGGGTATGAACAGAATGTCGAGAGAAAAGAAAAAGAAAAACAAAGTTATTAAGGTATAGCAAGAGATAGCATGAACGAACGAACGAACAATAAGCCCAACGTCCAACAAATAAACCACAAGGGTAGCGGCAGTAAACCTCAGAAGTTCGATGAAGTGTTGACGGTGCCGGGGGGTTTGTGGTATTGGTCAAGTGTTGCCTTGAAAGGTGATTCCTCCGGACTGGCGGTACGCTTGTCCCGTCCTGCGGCAAGCGGAGAGCCATCACGACGCATCAAATCGTCCTCATCCACGGGGTTTACTCTCCTCTTCTTCAACCGCCACGCGAAAATTACTAAACCCCCGACCAAGAGAGCCCCTCCAACGCCCAAAACCGCACCTATGATAGTGTTCCTAGTGGTTGGCTTAAGACCCTCACTTCCGTTATTCTGCCCTTGGTTTTGGCCACCTGACGACGCCGGAACGGTTGGAGTTTCGACAGTAGTGCTTGTGGACCGGATGGTAGAAACTTGACCAGTATTCCCACCATTGGTCAAAGTACTGTATATGGTTGTAACCAGCCGACGGGTGGTTGGACTCAGGGTCGTCATAGGGGTTCCACGATCTGAATCAGACGTAGGGTCGTTGTTGGAGCCAGTAGTAGTCTCCCCCGATTTATCGTCCTGTGAGGTGATACTAGGTGGACTTTTAGTAGTCGCTGAGCCCGTAGCAGATTCCTGAGTGGGTTGTTTAGATGTGGTCGCAGATGCGGTACGGGCGGTTGTGGGAGAGGGTTGTGATGTTGAAGCGCGAGCTGTCGTTTGTCTTGAAGAAGTTGAGGTTACAATAGTGGTCGAAACCCTACCAGGAGATGAGATAGTTGTTATAGCTACATCACCGCTCGTCTGATCATCCTGACGTCTCTGCAGGGCTTGTTCTTCGGCCAGCGAGCCACCCGCCAGCAAAAAAGCGAAGATGGAAATATAGAGGAGAGTGGATAGTTTAGCCATATTTAAGCCGATCCCACAAGGCACAGGTACCTCCCTTAATATCGGCAGGAAGAGGTCGCCGCAGGGGGCAAAACGTGCGGAGCGCAAGTGGCCCAGGGTCGGCCTGTGCGAAGAAGGGGCGACAGATACGGTAACGACTAATGATTTATTGTGGCGGGGTCTCGAGGAAAATCGATAATGAGTGACAGGGTGGGAAGAGAGGAGTAGTTTCAGTGGTTTGTAAAAAGTGTTTTGGCCAAGGGGGCTACAAGCTACAAGAGGAGGAATGAGGGAAAGAAAAAAGAAAAGAAGAGAGAAACGAGGTGTAAAAAAGGTAGAGGATAACTTAGGGCAGGAAGATGAAAGAAAGAGAGAATGAATGTGTCCGAATGTTAGCGCGCGGAAATGTGAAAGAGAGCGTCTGGGAAGAGGGGGGGAGGGGGTGGGAACTGGTACACGGGTGATACTGGTGTCGAGGGCGAGGAATCACTTGATCCCGAGTGAGTTCAGGGAGTGACTAAGTAATTAGGAAGAAGGGGGGGGGGTAAAGAGAGTAAAGAGGGTTTTCGGTTTGGAGCATGATTTCTATTACAAGTAGGGTAGGGTAGCACACGAAGAAATGGCAAACAAATCCCAAAAGGGGGCAGGGTTAACGGCGCCAGATGGGAGACACAGCCTGCCGCCACCCAGAGATTACCGGAATGCCCCTGCAGCCAAAGGGTAAAAACAGCAATGGAACTGTAAACCAACACCAAAGCGGAATTTCTATTGGTTCTATGATATCGTGCCTCTTGGCTCGTACCGGCAATTGCGGTACATACGGGTACAAGTAGCCTACAGTAGGAGCACTGTACCGTGCTAGTACAGTAACAGGATGGGATATACGGTTATGGGACACTAGCCTCCTTGAACTAAAATTTACAAACTTTTTGAAAGTATCTGTAGAGCACAAGACAACACTTGTGTCACTCGCAAGCAGTGCTCTGCCATAAGAACCCGGGCAATTGAACTTCGGGCTCTAGAGCTGGAGTTGCCTTTGCTCGTAAGGTTTAGCACATTTTTGCTTTTTTCCCCGGACCAGGGCTCAGGGGTCAGTTTTTTGCACCCTATCCAAGAGAGGGAATTTTTGACGTCTGGACGTGAGGCTTAACTATTACTCCGTAGAGTTGCGATATAATAGTACGGGTATCTATTGCCTATCAATTTCAGTTATCGTAGTAACACTTAAGAATAAAGATGCAATATTATCACCCATGCCAGTGTCACTTACTCTCCTTCTCCCTATTATCATATGATAAACACACAAACTCCAGGAGTCTGCTATCCCAGTCAGTTCCCAAAGAGCACGACCCCTGAAGGTACAAGTATCACCATTCAGGCATCTGGTTGTGAGTGGGGTCAGAATACAGGCAAGTCCAAGAAGCGGTTCCCCGTTGTTCCCGAACACTCAGTCCGCGTGTTGTCAGTGCCCCTACAGCCCCGAATGCACATGTCAGTATTCGTCCTTGGGCGCAGGCCCCTGAGCTGCATGCCATATGGTAAGGGAGGTTCGGGGTTCTCGGTATATAGAAGGTATGATACAATGTGTTTCGGTAGTGATAAGGTCTTATTTTCTGAGAGGGCGAGGGTGGGGGATACTGGTAGGATGCAGCCTGTTCGCAAAGTTCTCACGGAATGGGAGGCAACGGAGCAAAGTCTTGGTTGCAACGGTCTGCTGATATTGTGCGTGGACAGAATTAACCAATCAACCACCCGAGTGAAGAAAATGGTGGGACAAGCCCGAATTCACACAAAAATATCATGATGGAGTTTTGACACACTAATACAAACTTGGAGTTCAACCTTCAGCTGAAAATAATTTCACACACAGGACCTATTGCTTCTCAACTTTACCTCTTGTTTTAGGAATGTAGATATCATTCCTGCTCCACTAGTTATCTTGAGTAGATGGGTATGTAGATCATTGTTGTTCCTCCATGAAAAATATGCTTGAAAGGTAGTGTTGTTGGGGGCAAATTCAACTCCCACAGTTATAGACAAGTATTCTGTTTACAACCACCTACTAAAATCTAGGTAGTTAATTCTGGGAGGGAATTGAAGGTATTTATACAATGTCTCACTTTTTTCAATATTTCTGTACTATTGATAAGGATTTGAGAAATCTGAGATTTTGTGGAAAAGACTTCTATTGTTCTACAATTATCTTGAGGGGTATAAGAGGAATATCAATGAACTTCAACACTTATGATTTTTAACATAATAAGAAAAACTTTGATATGGTGCCTTATACATAAAACATCTAGTGTACTCAATACAACAGGTAAGGCAGAGTCTAATCAGAAGCTAATAATTTAATAAAAATTCTAGCCTAGTATTCTATTAGTGGAACAGGTTAAGTCTGGATTACATAGTTTGGTTGTTAAGAATGGCTATCTTATAGAAGTTCTTTCACTGTACCTAGTAAGACAATGATTCTGGTCTTCTGGAAGAGAACTAGCTTTACAGATTTATATTATTAACATATCTTAGTGAAAAATCCTCATATGAGGCAGCTGACAGAGTTGGGTTCTGAGCTAAGTAGGCTGAAGGTGTAACAGGTTTATTCCTGTCTAACGAAAATACAATAGGACCGGCGATAGACCTGCTAGCGCTGGTGCTAAGGGAGGCTTCAAGGGACCGGTAGCTTAGAATGATAATAGTTGAAGGACAAATTGGGCTAAGGGACTCAGGGATTGCCGTTCAACCAAGTGTATTCTTAGACTGAAGGTCTGTCGAAGTCTGCTGTCTCCTGCTAGCCAGGAGACTGGTTTAAATACAAAACCCAAGAGCGATAGCCTTCCTGCAATCACGATCATTACCAGTAGCTGCGCACATTCCGGAATCCTGTAATCCTGCAAGACCAAAGAAAGAAACAAACAAACAATGCTCAGCCTTCGTCAGTGTTACATGACCATTCCATACCCGCAATCCTAAATAGAAACTTCCAGCAAAGAAAACTAAACATAGCAATACGATAGCATAGCCTATCTGACTCAGAGACAGTGGCGGGGCTGAAATCAAATCAAATGAACCAAATATAAATCAACTAAACATAGGAGATCCTGCACTGCCCGCTCCTGTGTACTGTTACCGGAACATGTATACATGTTACAGAAGGTATATGAGCTAATGAAATAATAGTTACGAAAGCTAGGAGTTGATGGTTTGGTAAGGGCAAGATGTGAAGCATGGTGAAAAATCAAAAGAGTTTAACCATAATTCACAGACGGGTTATATTATTAAGGTTTCAGATTGGTGAAAATTCACATTTGATAACTATACCTTATAGGGCAAATAGGGTATAGGGGTACAAATTATAAAACTTGAGTTAATGTACAAGTATAGGAGAAACTAGGTGGTGTTAATGAGCAATTCTAGCTAGTTTTAGAGTAGCCAAGGTTTGGTGATAGTAGAGACTAAGCAAGATATACAAAGTATCATTGGGAAATCCAGGAAGCCCGCAGGGTATTTTGATGTAATACTAGCTTTCCCATATTAGCAAAACAGGATTTGAAGTGGAGGAATAGTACTTATGGTTGGATGGTCCTGTTCTCCATAGTTGCCCTTTCATGATGTTGCAGCCAACTCCATAGGGTGTAACCCAACTTACACCTTTTGTACATAGTATACCTAGATGCTTAAGATGTGTGCCTTTTCTTCAGATTGGCAGTCAGCAAAGCAACTACAGACCTATTTATTAGCTATCCATTCTTGCACTTGAGAGCATCTACCATTATCTGAGTATCTTATTAGCAAAAAAAACACATATATCTGATATGTCTACATGTGCAAGAATGCAAGAATATGCCTAGAGGCACCCTGTGCTTCTACAGGGTCCGGCATTCCAGGCACATAGAACATAAACTCACATTCTGGGTGCAGGCTGAAAGGGGTGTACCCCTTCCAGATGCACTGGTGCAACCTAGTGCTCTGGACCCAGTGGACAAAACTAGTGGTTGTTACGGGAATGTGTGGGGCAGGTTTTCACTTGGTGACCCTACCAAATGACTACACTGGCCCCCGTCTTTTCATTCCCCACTCTTGCCCCTGTGTGGGGCCCCACTTATTCCTACGAGTGATATTCTGTAACTAAAGAAATGGTAAGTTGAAATCTAAGTGGTGTTTGGCCTCTCAATTCTGATCTGAAATCACAATTTGAGATCAGAATTGGTGGGCCAAACACCACCTATTTATTTTATATGTGTAGTATGATGACTCCACTATTACGATATCCCATATAGTGATCTGGCAAGTATCTCAACAGATAGGATTTGAATATAGTACTCACATTATCATGATGATTTGGGCTTCTAGTTTGAGATAAATAGTGCGTGGAGATCGCTCTCAGTATATGATTGTAAGTGTATAATCTAAGTATTTTTCGAAGTACTTCTAACTTGAAGCATATGATTCCAGGTACATAACTCTAACCTTATAATTGTATAGTTATGCATACACGATTTCTATCTTTCTCAAGATATGATTTCCTGCTTATCATTTCGTGATCTCATTCAGGGTGTAAGGTGTTGGGCTTATGGCTTTGAGTGTTCAGCTTTGGGCTTTTCGTTCTAAGACTATTGGTTTAGGTGTCACGTCTCACATGCCTTACAAGCCACATCAGGAAAAAAAATACTTTGCGTTCAGTCTCTCCCGGCTCACCCTGTGCGCCGGACGTTCAAGGCGCTTATAACGTTAACACCTGTTCTGGGTGCGTCCGCCCGGGCTCATTCCGTCCGGAAGTGAAAGGGCCCGTCCAATGCGTCTGGACGCGCAAGTCAGTGTCCGGACGCATTGGACGCGGCCCTTTTTGCGTCCTGAGGCATTTGACCCCCCCTGGTGCAGCCACCCCCCTGATACTCTACCCCCAGCGCCCAGCCTCTTCATACCTTCCCTCCCAATGGACCAGTTCCCATGCTGCCCTTTTGCGGACGTCTTGTGGCCGCGACATCTCTCGTCCGGGCCTCCCTCCCCGATACCCCCGCCCGCCAGCTTTCATTCCATGATACCCAATCTCCATTAACCGCGTCACTAACCTCTCCCTGAATCCATTTCTCATCCGGAACCCCACCAACATCACCTTCGCTTCTCCCACACTCCTCGATTCCATCAGTTCTCTCGCGTATTCGGCGCACGTTTTCCAATCATTACTTGCTCCGCCCTGATCCCTCCCAACACGTTCAGCCCTTCCTCCTCCACCCTCTGATGCCAGCCCGTCTCCTCCCATATCCGGTGGACGTCCCCCCTTCCTTGCCCTTTCGTGCGGCTCTCTCCTCAGGTCTCCATATCCTATCTCGTCTACTCCATGCCTCTCACCGCCTCCCCGGCCTCTTACAGTCCGCTTGCGGGCTCCCACCGTCTTCCCCGGCCTCTTACAGTCCTCTCGCGGGCTCCCACCGTCTTCTCCGGCTTCTAACAGCGCCCCAGACTCATTCCCGTGCCTGTCAACCTACAGCTGCCCGCTAGACAACTTACCGAAGCCTGCGCAGTTTATAACCATCTGCCCGAGACATTCCCATGCCTTCCGAACCTACAATTGCCCGCTAGATTCCTTACTCATACTTGCGCGGCTTATAACCATCCCGCAATTCATTCTCATACCTGTCCTGCCCACCGACTCGCACACTACTATTGTTTGACCATTCCTGACCCTTTTAGCGCGCGTAATTTAATTTAATTTAATTACATATATATACATGATCAGCGAGTGGTGATAAAACCATTCTCCCTATCCTCTCGATCGGTTTCTTCAACATGCGATTGCGCCTCCCCAGGGTCTTGGAACTGCGCTGCACCAACCAGTGCTCCAGGATTGGGCTCATGTTCTGGCCGCGGCTCCTGCCGACCATGTCCTCCTGTATCCACGAGGCCGCCAGCGGCCTCCAATTCATCCAGCTCTGTATCACTACCAAACTCCCGCCTCAATGCGTCCTCATCCTTGTCCTATCCCGCCGTCCTCTCAACCCGCTTTCCCCGCTCCTTCGCTATTCTGGCCTCCAATGTCGTCCTTATCCCCTGGATTATTCGACATTGCCAAACTCTTCCCGTTTTGCCCCAGGATCGTGCCTGACGTTCCAGCAGGGCTATCTATCCGGTAGCTAACCTTTCACCCAACTCGAGTACTTGCTATTGTCAAAAGTGTCCGGATGCCCGGGCCGACGGGGGATCCGGACACTTTCGAAACCTGCCAGTACACATTGTTTTTCTTAACCCCGGAAGTGGCCCTTGTGAAAGCCACATTATCGATACAGATGCCAGTCCGCCAACATTGCAGTGAATGACATAATATGGCGGCTGTCAGACAGATAAGTGGGCCATCGATCTTATTCAGGAAACTTTCATCTGTCATGCCTTTCCTTTTCGGGCCAGAGTAATATTAAGCAAATATCACACCCAGAATCTGGGGTGTTAGGAATCTAAGAGAAATTGGCTGTCGACCGGATTAGATCGATTTAGTCTTACTCCGATTAGAAACAATCCTGACAAATGTCAAAAAGATACCTCATAGCTGCCCGGCGGGGAAATGAACCTATCCTCCGCCAGTAGGTATACTCTTCGTGCGCAGGCTGTAGGATCCTCAATATTGAGCTTATAGAGTTCTGTTATAGCCTTCTTTGCTGTATGCAGATACTGAGATCTGCATCCGCTGTGCTTTGCCCGGATCTGCAAATCAGTG
>Ga0307513_10005897_pt1 | contig 16080 bp, 12 predicted proteins | sample 15_EM_MG_FD_202174 | JGI IMG/M metagenome (GOLD analysis project Ga0307513, IMG submission 202174) | Populus trichocarpa ectomycorrhiza microbial communities from riparian zone in the Pacific Northwest, United States - 15_EM | ecosystem: Host-associated > Plants > Roots > Unclassified | place... | reverse complement strand
CAGACAGAGTTTTCAATATACTTGGTTGGATAGTTACCTCTTCAGTTCGCCACGATAGTGAGAAGCCGCCAAACACTTCAAGACCTTAGCGATATAGTAAAAGGTTTTATCTAACAACCTTTCGGAGCCTCCGCTTGATCAATCCGCCTAGGCCACTCTTTGGCTAGGATTTCAAGTGCACAACCCGGGACGGGTTCTTAAAGGTTCTCAGTGTACCGAGAACCGATAAGGAAACGTTACAATTCCATTGAATCGCTGCAGTTCTTTCTGGCTCTCTGGTCTTGTCCAGTCCATTATGGTCCGGATTTTCTCTGGTGCAGGGTGGATGCCATCATCATCTATCATATGGCCTAGGATATCGCGCGTTGTGGCAAAGAAAACACTTTTCTTTGGGTTGGCATAATAGCCGGCATTCTGCGGCTTACTGCAGGCGTTCGTAACGTCCTTGACATGCTCTTCAATGGTCTCACTGAAGACAAAAATATTGTCAATGTAGACACATATGTTCTGGCCTAATTCGTCATGGAATAGGTCCTCCATAGTCCTCACAAAGGTTCCGAGAGCATTCATGGCTCCTTGCATCATGACTTGGCTGGTAGAGCCGCCGAAGGGTGTCTTGATAGTGTTGTACTTCACATCATCTGGGTGCACTCTGGTCTGGAAGTAGGGTTGACTGAGATCTATCTTGCTGTGGAATCGTCCTCTGGCTACCGCATTTAGTATAGTATTCTGTTCTGGGATTTGTGTGTGATCGGCATGGGTGTTATCATTCCCGAAGCGGAGGTCTACAAGGGGTCGGATTCTGCCATCGCTTTTTGCTTTTACAAACATGCTAGCTGATCCGGGCACACTGGTCCTGTGGAGGATACTGGCGTTCATCTGCTTGTTGATCCATGCCTAGTATTTGAGCATCAAGGCTTGTCGCGCTTTGAAGGTGGGTGTCTTTAACAGCTTCGTCGGGTCTATGAGGCTTATCCTGTGCATTATCTTGCGTACTGGGGGCAGTTCCTCGGGTACCTCTTTGACAAATACTTTGGGGAACATCGCGAGGAAGTCTGGTACTTCCTGTGGCTTCGTCATGGCTGATCTAGACTCTCTAGATTTTTCGTCACAGGTAACTCTGACCTTGTACTTGGAGAAGTAAATGCTCTTCTTTTGGCAATCGATGACCGCTCCTAGCCTTATGAGATCGTCTCTACTGATGAGGATATCATAGTCTGATACTGGTGTGACCAGCATAGGTACCTTGTCGACTCTCATTTTGCCTAGCTGAATCATAACCTCAACAGAGAAGTTGCTAGATGATCGCGATCCTTTAACTGCCATCTTCAGAGTGACGGGATTCTTCCTAGCTGTGTAGGGGATGTTGTGTGTTGTAACGAATTTGTTGGATATCAAGGTACCACCAATAGTATCTGTATCTGCAAGGGCTCTGGCGGGCTTGCCATTGATGTTGATAGTGAATTCGAGTGCTTGGAATGGCCTATCCTTACGCGTGCCTACTGTAGTCTTGTAGGTCCTGACAGAGCCGCTGCCATCTAGCTCCTCTGTGCTGTCTGTATCGGGCTCATATTCGCCTTCGCTGCTGTCTGGGCTTTACTCAGAGAGGCGAACATTGTTGGTCTTAACTTCTTTCTTTGGGCATTCATTTGCCATGTGTCCGCTTTCGCCCCAGTAGAAACAGGCTCCTTCTTCCTTGCGGCGGTCCATCTCAGCCTTACTTGGCTTGTTGGACTTGGTATAGCTCCTCTTCTTAGCGGGGGCCTTTCCTTTGCGTGTGTTCCTGGATGTTGATGTGGTAGACGGTTTGCAGTAGGTATTCTCTTTCTTTGGTGTCTGGGGTTTGCTGCTAGAAGCCTGGCTTCTATCGCTGCCTTTGTAGCCGCCAATTCTATACATGGTAGCGTCATAGCGTTCTGCCACAGCTACCATTTGGTCCCAGGTATCTTCTGGTCTGAGCTGGGGCTCAACATTGCGGCGTAGTCTGGAATCCATAGCATCGAGAAGTCGTTGTTTTTGTGCATAGTCTGAGATAGATCCTGCTGGAAGGGATCCTTTGAGGTCCGCTAGCTCTCCAGCTATCTTCGTTATGCGTGCTGGCTGTCCACCTGCTGTGTGGCGGATATTCTGCCACTTGTGATAGGTGTCATCGGTGTTTGTAGAGGCTTCAAATAGCTGCTGAAGGCGTTGGGTTAACTGCGCTAGAGTTAGGTCCTCCACTTCGCTGTCTAGCGTCTGATATGCGTTGTTGGCCTTGCCATCTGTGTAGGCGCCATAGTAGTCCGCCACTCCAGGGGAGTCGTCATTCGGTCCTGATCTTGCTAGATGCTTTTTCACTGTTCTAAGCCATCGCTTGAGTTTGTCTGGCTTCAGGTCTTCTCCTTCGCCACTAAACATAGGCGGTTTGGGAAGCTTGGGAGGTGGCAACCTGGCCGGGCCTGGGTCTGCCATGGTGCCTCTGGGTGGGTCTGGGGCTGGAGGTGGTGGGTCTGGTCGTTCAGGGGGCTCCTTGGCGCTCCTAGATCTTGAGGGTCTTGCTGGTGTGTTTGGGATGAATGTACCGGGTAGTGATTGTTCTCTATGCTCTCTAGAGGGTGCTCTAGTTGGTGTCTGACTTCCAAAGACTCCTAGAATGCTGGGTGCTCGCCACCTGCTTGTAGTGGGGCGCTCTGGTGGCCGTTCAGTTTCTGAAGTTTGCTGGGCTACTGCTCTTGCTGCTGCTCTTTCTTCAAGCCGCTGGGCTTCTCTTTGAATGAGTTCCTCAGCTGTGAGGTTGAGGTCTTTGTCTGAATCTGTATCTTGGTCTCCTGGAAGGAGGTGACTGGTTCTTGCGGGTGTATCTGCTGAGCCTGGCGTGGGCCCAGGGGTTGGTTCCTGTGTGATTGGTTCTAGTGTATCGTCTGTGGGTTCTACTGAGGGACGATTGTAGGCCCTTCCGGACCTGGTAACGCTTCTGCTCCTGCGTTCTGCTATTGTGAATGTAGCACCTGAGCTGGGATTTCCTTTCCCTGCCGCTCCTGCTTCTAACCAGTTATCAAGATACTGGAAGGGTGATCAATCCTACCAGGCTGTTCCCAATCCTCAGAACAAAGGGGTTTCACCTGCTGTAGGCAAAAAAATGTAACAGGTTTATTCCTGTCTAACGAAAATACAATAGGACCGGCGGTAGACCTGCTCGGGCTGGTGGTAAGGGAGGCTTCAAGGGACCGGAGGTAAGAGATAATAGTTGAAGGTCAAATAGAACTCAGGGACTCAGGGATTGCCGTTCAACCAAGTGTATGTATTCTTAGACTGAAGGTCTGTTGAAGTCTGCTGTCTCCTGCTAGCCAGGAGACTGGTTTAAATACAAAACCTAAGAGCGATAGCCTTCCTGCAATCATGATTATTACCAGTAGCTGCGCACATACCGGAATCCTGTAATCCTGCAAGACCAAAGAAACAAACAAACAGTGCTCAGCCTTCGCCAGTGTTACATGACCATTCCATACCCAGAATCCTAAAGATTAACTTCCAATAAAGTAAACTAAACATCGCAAATACAATAGCATGGCCTATCTGACTCAGAGACAGTGGCGGAGCTGAAATCAAATCAAATAAAGCAAATATAAATCAAGTAAACATAGGAGATCCTACACTGCCTGCTCCGGTGTACCGTTACCGGAACATGCACACATGTTACGACAAGGGCGTGGATCAAAAGGTTGTCGATAAACGCAAATCCGACAACGAGTGTACAGGATGCGGGTTGAAAAACCACGCTTGGAAATATTGTCGAAAGCCGGTACAAGTATCGGCTATATACCGAGGGCCTGCAAAGTCCAAACGACAGTTCTCATCCACCCCGAAACGACGCCCCCAGGTAGCCTATGTGGCCGTTGATGGCCAGGGACAAAGCTCACGACGAGCGGTACAAAGCCCCCCCGCATGGGCCTTTGAAGATAATGATATATTGTGAAAAGTCATCCACGTACCGACAACAAGGGTGATCTGGCAGTGAGGTTGCGGCCGCGAATCGAAAGACCGGTGGCGTAGTCGGTAAAGGAATCCCACTGGAAGGCTAAAAAACCCAAAAAGGATACCGGTTGCCATTTTACGACCAAAAATGGGTAGTCCGTGCTGACCACGGGAACCATAAAAAGTCATAAGCAAAGAAAGCGGTCGACGAGACTAAAAGGGAAAGAGAAGACAACCATACGTCAGAACAAAGCTTGAGTTGCAGGACACACGGATGGGGGTCGAAATCCAGGGTAACCTGACTTTCTCTCTGGGTATAATTGCCAGGCAAATAGAACCCAGGGACGCCTCTATGGTCTACAAGGTCATGCTTTGACGAATGGTGTCGGTGGGGGTCTCGGGAGCCTGAGTGAGACCAACTCGAAGGCGAAGGTACAGTGGACTCCTCGCAGGCGACAGCCTCATATGAGGGATAAGTCGACAATAAAGGGCGGCACAGCCTAGTCGCGAACTCTAGGGGTACTCTAGTGAACCACCACTGGTGGAATATAGGAACTCCTCGGCCGGAGGTAAAGACCGCTAGTAGTGGGCTGCCCGATATTAAAAAATTAGATGCTTATTGTAAAAAGGTTTGTCTGAGGAGGCTTCAAGAGCCGAAACCACGCAGGCGTGGTAACAAACCCCCACGCTACAGGAAAAACACCACGATGAAAAGATGTCATCAAACCCCGATTGAAAGCTCAAGACCCATTAAAAAACCTAAGCATTACGCCTGCCCTGAGGGGAAGGCATTTATTGATGTAAAAGGAGGAAGACATGCGATCAAAGTCCTTTTAGATTCTGGTTCAAACATTTTTCTCATGAACCAAGATACCGCACAACGGCTCGAAATCCCAACCGAAGCTAGGGATCCACTGTTAAAAATCACAACCTTTGATGGCGAAATCGCGCCTAGGGGGGGAACATTCTATACGCACCCTATTCTATTGGAAATCGGTGCGAACGGTCACCGAAGCATGCTATCCTGCGAAATTGCGAACGCAGGAAGATATGATTTAATCATACCCTTTGGGTGGTGGGATGACGAATACCCCCTTAAGAATATTGCGGACCCAATGAGACGGGTCTTTGAGGAAGCAAAGTGCCATGCCCACGTAGAAGACGAGGCCGTGGCAGATATATTTGAATGGGATGAAACTGTGGCTTACGACAAAGAAGCACACTACGGGGGAAGGATTGAACGAGAAGAAGAAGGGGGAGTGCCATTGGAAACCCTGCCAAAGCCGTACTGGCAGTATAAGGAGCTTTTTGAAGAGAAAAAAACTAAGAGGTTGGCATCGCAAAGAACTTTCGACCATGCCATCAACCTCAAGCAAGGGCCCAATTTACCCGATGTCGGCCCATCAGCTAAGCGAGCTTGACAACTACCTCAAAAAGATGCTCGCGGAAGGCAAGATTGCCCACAGCGAATCGCCTTGCGGAGCCCCTATTCTTTTCGTCCTGAAACCTGATGGAAGTCTACGACTATGCGTAGATTATAGAAACGTCAACAAACTAACGATCCTGAATAAATACCCACTACCACTCATGGATGAACTTCAAGACCGTGTTGCTGGAGCAACGATGTTTACGAAGCTCGACCTAAAAGATGAATATCATCTTATTTCAATGAGAAATGGCGAAGAACATAAGACAGCCTTTCGTACACGATATCGACAGTACGAATATAAGGTTATGCCTTTCGGGCTAGTAAATGCTCCCGCAACCTTCCAGAAAATGATGAACAAGATCCTAAGGGAATTCTTGGACCACAAAGTAGTCGTCTGTCACTATGATATCCTGATATACTCCGAAAAAATGGAAGACCATATCAAATTGGTCCAACAGGTCCTCCGCCGACTCGAACAACATGACCTTGCGGTATCATTGAAAAAGTCGGCGTTCCACCAGGAGGAAGTTGAGTTCCTAGAATATATTGTCAAAACGAGCGGAGTCACAATGAGTGATAGGAAAGTGAAAAGCGTTCAAAATTGGGCTCACCCAAGATCGGTCAAAGAAGGTGAGATTTTCATTGATTTTGCAAACTTCTATCGGCGATTCATCAAAGATTTCTCCAAAGTTTGCAAACTAATAACCGAAAGGTTGAAAGGGAGCCCAAAGAATTTTCACGGGGGCAGAGAAGAGGAGGAGACATTTGAGGAGTTGAAGAAGAGGTTTACGACGGCACCAATTTTATCGCAATTCTACCCAGGAAGGAAGACGGTTGTCGAAACCGACGCAAGCGACTTTGCGCTGGAATGCGTATTGTCCGAATACTAAGGAACTGGGCTCCACCCTGTGGCTTTCCATTCTCGGAAGCTGAATAGCGCCGAAAGAAATTACAAGATACATGATAAAAAATTACTCGCAATAATGGAAGCGTTCAAAGAATGGAAAGAATACCTCTGGGGAGAAGAAGAACCCGTAACGGTATACACCGATAATCAAAATCTACAGTCCTTCTTGACCAAAAAGGTTTTGAACAAGCTGCAAGTTCGATGGGCACAGGAGTTGAAGAATCACAACTTGAAGATAGTCTACCGACCGGGAAGCCGAGGTGGCAAACCCGATGCGTTAAGTAGACGGCCAGTGTACCGTCCTGCAAAGGGAGCTCGTCACACTGAACAGTCAATTTTCAAGACAGAGCCCTTTCAAAATTTCTGTAATCCATCAAAAGTGAAGTGCGGAGACGGCCCTCACCCCAGAAAACCGCAAATCCACAAGCCTCAGAATAATGAAGCTTGCAGACAAGGCTATAGTTCGGACAAAAGGATCACGGTTCGGGCCAGTCATGACATCTACGGCCTAACAGACAGGCAAGTACCAGCAAAGGGACAGACAATGGTAGAAACGGGTATTGCGATAGGGTTACCGGAAGGAATCTATGGAAGGCTAGCCGCAAGAAGTGGTATGGCTAGCAAGATGGGAATAGCAGTGAGTGGTGGTGTAATGGACGTGGATTACACCAGAGAAGTCAAGGTCATACGTCGAATTCATGGTGGGGCGGACTGCTCATTTAAAGCAGGTGATCGGATAGCTCAACTCGTAATAGAGAAAATTGCTGATGTCGACGCCATGGAAGTAGACAACCTAGGGACAACCAAGAGGGGAGAAAAGGGTTTTGGATCAAGTGATATAAGCCCCAAGCGATCCATCACGGCTAAAGAAAAAGGAGTCAAAATATGCTTCCTTCACGCAGACACCTGTAACAACGAATTCTTTAGCGGGACTGATATCGGCTATCACCCTCGATTGATAAAAGAAAGAGAGATATTATCAAGTGCTTACGTCAACGCAGCCCTGACGCGAACGATGAATCATTCATTTCTAAATAAGATCAGAGCGGCTGGGAAGGAAGACGAGAAGTGGCAGGAGCGAAGCCGTGAACTGGTCATGCTGAGAGACAGCGGGAAAAAGATGCCGGACAAATGGATAGAAAAGGACGGGTTACTATACTACAAAAATCGATTCTACATTCCCGAGAATGAATCGCTACAGACCGAAATAGCCCAAGGCTGTCACAACTCCTTGGTAGCGGACACTTCGGACAAGAAAAAACAATTGAAATAGTAAAGAGGGATTTTTACTGGAACAAACTCGCTGAGTGGAGCAAAGACTATGTACGATCCTGCGACGAGTGTCAACACAGTAAATCCCTACGGCATGCGAAATATGCACTACTCCAACCCTTGGAAGTCCCCTATGCCGCCTGGAGCTCCATATTGACGGACTTCATCACGCAACTACCAGAATCACAGGGGAAAACCCAGATAATGGTAGTAGTAGACTGGTTCACAAAAATGGCACATTTTATCGGCCTTCAGGAAAATGCGACCGCAATAGACGTTGAGGATACCTTCCTTCGGGAAGTCTGGAAACCTCACAGATTACCGACTGAGATTATATCGGACATGAACGCGAAGTTTTCCAGCGAATTTTGGGAATCATTGTGCAAGATGTTCGGAGTTAAACGACGCATGTCAGCGGCGTACCACCCTCAGACTGACAGACAAACGCGATGAACCAACCAAGTGCTGGAAGGTTACTAACGAACATTTGTTAATTACAATCAGAACGACTGGTACCAACTATTGCCGTTAGCGGAACATGCATAGAATAACTCAGCAACAAACGCACCCAAGATGACCCATTTCTTTGCCAACTACGGCTTCCATCCACAGTCGGAGTGGATGAAGGAGAGAGAAGCTCATAATGCCGGCACAACAATGTATGTGCCCTGGATGCAGGACATACATCGACAGGCGAGCCAAACCTTAGAAAATACACGGGAATCGATGAAGAAATATTATGACTGGAAAGCGACGGAACAACCCAGCATTGAGGTCGGCGACTTGGTAATGTTGAATGCGAAGAACATACGTACCAAACGACCCTCGAAGAAGCCGAGTCCGAAACTGTATGGCCAGTTCAAAGTCTTAGAGGAGAAGGGAAGTCGGGCATACAAGTTGGAAATATCGCCACAATGGAATATACATCCTGTATTCCATGTTTCCTTGTTGGAACCCTACCGAGCCTCGAACCGACCAAACAGCGAACAACCCTCAGGAGACCACGAAGACATCAAGGGAGGTCAAGAAGGGGAGGTTGAATGGATCGTCAAGAGTGAGATCATTTCTTATACGCGAAAGGTTCGAGGTAGGAATAAACAGATAAAAGAGCTTCGGTATTTTGTGAAATGGAAAGGCTGCGCGGAGAATGAAAATACTTGGGAGCCACCCGAAGTTATGAAGAACGCGCAGGAAGAGGTGGAAAGGTTTCATAGAGAAAACCTGGAGATGCCGGGCCCGCGGAAGGTAAAGTAACATATGAAAGGTTTTCCATCGGTGGACAAGTAAACGCCGGTGGTTTTTACCCCTACTATGTGAAGCTTGAGCCTGAACATAGATTGTATAATAGACATAGAGTATTCGGGACGAACACTTTGAAGAGGAGAGCTCGTGTTAGGAGCACGGACTCCCTGTGAGGATTCACGGGGCAGAGTTACCCTACCTTGACACGCACGAACTTTGAAGGAAAAAGATGACACGACCCTCCGGCCCCGGCGTTGGGATGGCGAGTCATCACTGGCTGCCTGGGAAGTTGGGTCCCAACACCAAAGATCACTGTCAATGGAACACATCTTATAACACTGTATACGTTGCGGCTGTCGGTCCGACTGGGTCCTGTTCGCAGGATATATGAGGGGAGACCTTTGGACACCTTGTGCAAGTGGAGGCAGGTGAATCGGACAACGGCGCATAAGGTTACAGACACTCGAAGACAGGCAGTCTGGAGAGTAGGTCGAAGGTAACGGGACGTTTGGCACGTAAGTTAGTCCCCTCGTACCTACAAAGACATGTAGAGTATGAAGGAAGTAACTATGTCCAGTAAGTGGATCGGGTGCATCCACAAAGGACAGGCGGGTAACAGATGGCGTCTGAGGGAAAAAGCCCATAGGTACAATTCCGAGAACAAGTCGTGTAATGTGTAACAAAGACATTCCCGACGGTGTTTCGTTAAACGGGGAACGACTAATCGTAGAGCATATCGTGATCGTGGACTATCTTCATAGTCTCGTTGGAGGAAGTCGTATGGCTATAAGACTGGAAGGTACAAAGTCCAATCGCTAGAGGACTAGGTGCTCGGGTTTGAGCTGTAGAGGTTTGCGTAAGAAGTAGAGTAATAGGTTTGTATATCTTGCACCACGGGAAGGTCACTGTCAAAGGGCTTGGCCTGTGCTCCAGTATACAAGTGTTGTATTACTTAGATGGTTGCGGAAAGATCCTAGCTCTTGGTCATTTTTTTTTGTTTTTTTTTTTGTAATCATGCGTTCATTGTTTTTAGGTACAAAAAGCCGCATGCAGCGCTAGCTATGGAGAGAACAAAACCTATAAATTCAAACAAAATAACAAAGGAAAGTCACGGCACTGGTAAATATCCACTATCGCGAAGGTTTCTCCTCCGCCGGGCAATCGGCCACATATAACAAGGAAAGTACAAACTAACAACTTAGTCGTCTACAAAGGAAAGCCTAATAAGATAAAGGAAAAAAATCCCAGCGACCTTATACCTCAGCCAACGAAAAAAAGGGGAACACCGGGGGGGGCACCCTGGGGGGGAAAAGAGAGACCTGGGGGGAAGAGGGGGGGGTGGTGGGCGGGAACATCGTGGGGGGAAATCCCGTGGAGGTGACGCCTATGAAGGTGCCGAGTTTTTTTAGCAGGGGGAGGGATGTCCCAAGTGGGGCTTCGGGACCGACTTCAGTCATGCCATGGAGGAGGCGCGACCTGCTCTGTTGTCTCGAGGGGCAGGATAAGATGGCGTGCTCAAAGGTTTCAGGCTCCAAGCCGCAACGGGGGCAGGAGGTATCGGCGTCGGGGGACCTCCAGGTCGGGTGGGCGGCCAGATAACTCTTTCCGGCTCTCATCTCGTGGATTGTCCCGGCTACGAACTTGCCCAAGCCCATGAAAGGCCTCGGAGATAGTGCGGGAGGGTGCAGGTAGTACCCCGGGGTCGGGAAAAGGGAGGCCCACTCTGCAAGGAGTGTCTCTCTTACCCTCTTTTTCAGGGCGGAATAGGTGTTGTCCATCAGGGACTGGGGCGGGAGGGTGGGGGTCGGGCAGATCAGGTGGGAATTGATCATGGGCATCGTAGACAGCCCGAGGGTGAAGGGTATTGTCCGGTGAGCCACAGCGTCTACCGGCAGGTGGTTCCTGAGCGGAGGGACAGGGTGAGGCGTATTCCAGTTTAGGGGGAGGTAGATGGACGATAGGCCTCTGGTAATGGCCAGCGAGGAGTCAGGAGCCCGGTACACCGAGAGCGAAGGGAAGGAGCGGTGAAGGCTGGCTGTTGCTGGGTTCACACTAGGGGGGGAGCAGACCACCCTGAGCGCCGCCAGCCTTTGCCGGTGGGTGACCAGGAGGGAGACGAGTGGGAGGCATGACTCCACCGAAAGTATCCCGGTGGGCGTAGCTGAGAAGCAGTTTGTGGTCCACCTCTGGACCTTGCGCCAGAATGTATCGAGGCGGGTCGTTGTGCCCACGCTAGGTGTGAACAGATCCGCACCGTAGAGTAGGATGTGGGAAATCAGTGATGTCGCCAGTCTGTGGCATAGGTAGGGGGGGAGGCCCGCACCCGGCGACCTGAGTCGACAAACGAGGGCGAACGCACCCTGGCCAAGGCCCAAAAGATGCGAGAAATGTGCAGCAGGGTCAAGGGCCGTAGTGAACCAGTACCCGAGCCACCGAACGGAGTTGCTGGGGTGACACAATTCCCTTCAATTTGGATAGGGGAGACACACTTTGGTGAGTTCCTCTGGCTCGGGGTCCTCAAGTGTATCAGCTGTGTTTTTGCAACCGAAAAGGAGACCTGAAGGTGGGAGGCCTTTCTTTCAAGCCTCTCGAAGAGTTCCTGGAGCCTGCGGATGTTGCCACGATAGGAGAGGGAGGCTACTGTGAGGGCGAAGTCGTCCACATACGAGATCATCAGACCCCGAGGGATCCTGAAATGCGGTGGCGCCAGGTAGAGAAGAAAGAGGAGCGGGGAGATCGGTGAGCCTTGGGGGCAGCCGAAGTTGACGGGTGCTGGGGTCCCTGGGGCCCCTTGGAAGATTAGGGTGCAGCTTCGTTCCCCTAGGAAGGACGAAACCCAGGAGACCAGAAAGGGGGGTATCGGGCCTTCCCTCAGGATCCGGGCCAAAGTGTTGTTGTCTACGTTATCGAACCCTGATTTTATATCCAGAAACAGGGAGGAGACCTTGAGACGGGGCCTCGGCAGGGTCTTGACGTTGTTGGTGAGGGTGAGCCACGCATCGTAGGTGCTGAGCCCAGGGAGCAAACCGCATCGGTTGCGGTGCAACAGCCCTCTGAGCCAGGCTGGGGTGAGTAGTCGGGCTGCTATAATCCTCTCGAGGATCTTTGAGAACCTGCGGAGCAGGACGATTATCCTGAAAGAGGAGGGTGATTCATAGGAGGGCTTCCCTGGTTTATCAAGTACCACGCCGTTAGAGCTTTTCAGCGATGCGGGGTGATACCCCAGGAGGACCAGCGGGGCAAGTATTTGGAGGAGGATTGATGGGTTGATCTTGTTGACCTGTTTCCAGGTAGAGTAGGGTATCCTGTGCGGGCCCGGGGCCGAGGTCGGGGAGCACTTGGAGAGAGCCGCAGCTATCCCGTCTGTTATTAAGGGGGGTGCCGAATTGTGTGGCCTAAACCTAGGCGGAGGGGAGAAGGGTTCCTGAGGGCAGAAGAAGTGGTCCAGAAGGACATTGTTCATTTGTAGTGGGGTTTCGGCCCCTGGGAGGGAGGGGAAGCGGGGCAGGGCACGCCCGTAGGCGAACCTCTTAGCCGTTGAAAGGCTCTGGGGGGTAGCGGCGAACAGAAAGGAGGACCAGTGTTTGTTCTTGGCGGCCTTGATTGCCTTAAAATACCCCGCCTTGGAGGTGCCGGCAACTTCCGGCATGTGTGGGGTGTTGTGCTTTCTGGCCGCTCTAGCGGCCTTGTCATATTCACGACGGAGGATAGTCAGGTTGGGGGTCCACCAAGGTTTAGAGTGATGGGAAGGCCTGGATACTGGCCTGTGTTCCATGAGAGGGGTACCAGATGGTTCAGCGATTCTGACATCCATTCGTCCAGTTTCGGAGGGGTGGGGCATGACGGAGCGGCGGGCACCTTGAAACCCTTAAAGATTGGATCCAGGGTTTTCCAGTCCGTGTCCGCCCACCGCGGGGGTGGGGGTTTCTGGTTAAGGGAGGGTGTGGCGAGAGTAATTGTAATTGGAATATGGTGGACCCCGTTGAGGGGAGGGAGGCGTCCCAGCTTTTAACCAGGGGGAGGAGGGGGGGATTTTCAAACGCGAGATCTAAAACCGAAGGGCGAGCTTTGCCCACTAGGGGGAACCTTGTGTACTCACCTGGGGGATTGAGGAGGGCGAAGCCAGATTCCACCGCCATCTCAAAATAGGGAGTCGAGGACGAGATCTCCAGTGGTGAGAAGTGCCGTAGAGGGTCCGAGAGGGGGTTGTGGATGTTGAGGTCTCCCACAACTAGGAGGCGGAACCCAAGATCAGGGAAAAGAACTTCTGGTGGGACGGAGTAAACCCTGTGGTCAACAGTGTTGGTGGAGTAAGCGTTGATAACCCTAAAGAAGTGCAAGGCGGTGCCAAAATGAGGTTCATTGGAGGAGACGTCGAGGGCGAGTACGTCATCCACCTCCTTAAACCTGGGGAGCACTGTGTAGTTGGAAAGAAAAGACATATGAATGTAGGCAGCCACACGTGGCTTCCTAACCGGGGGAAAACAGGACTTGAAACCGTTAAAGGAAGGAAGGTGAGCCTTGTTGACAGGTGGATCCTGTAAAAGTACTATCGAGGGGTAGGTGGTTGCTTCTCTGAACGACTCAAACAAAGAAAGAAAAACATTCCAGCTCTCAAGGCAGTTATGTTGAATGATGGGAAGAAGCGCAGGGGCAGGGGCCGGGGCGGACACTCGATGTGACAGGTCACGTATGGATGCCTGGAGATCGGCGATTCCTGGAGCGGTTTGTTGTGCCTGGGTGAGGGGGAGGTTTGCGAGTTGAGAGGAGATGTCATGGAGCTCCTCCCTGCGGTTCTCGTTTTCCTCGGAGATGGTTGCGACCGCCTGGGTTACCCCGCTCAGCTCGTGTGAGACAGTCAACGGGCCCTGGACGAGCTGGGAGCGGAGAACAATCGTGGTGGACCTGATAGGGAGGGTGCCGACCTGCGCGTCTGGGCTGAGGTCCGAGAAGTCCTGGTTGCTGAGCCTGAGGGCACTCCTCGCCTGAGGGAGTTGCCTGATCATGAACTCGATGGGGTGATCGGTCGAGGGTATTCCTGAACGCAACGGGAGGGGGGAGTTGAGCGCTGAGAGCCTGCCGAAGGCCTCGTTCCCTGGAGGGAGGTTATGGGGGTTCGCCATAGCTGCGAGCAGGCGAGGAAAGGTGGGCGAGAGATTTGATCCAGACGCAAAGCGGGGTAAAGTTCAGAGTGCATGTAAACTGTCGGGGGGGGGAAGAAGTTCGCGAGAAGCGTGTCCTATCTCTTGGTCGCTTTTTTTCTTTCTTTTTTTTGTAAGCATGCGTTATTTGTTTTAGGTACAAAAAGCCTTATGCATCGCTAGCTATGAAGAGAAAAAAACCTATAAGCCCAATAAAACCTATAAGCCCAATAAAACCTATAAGCCCAATAAAACCTATAAGCCCAATTAAAACCTATAAGCCCAATACCTATCTCTTGCTCGGTTTTTTCATTTCATTTTTTTGTAATCATGTGTTCATTGTTTTTAGGTACAAAAAGCCTCATGCAGCGCTAGCTATGGAGAGAACAAAACCTATAAATCAAAAAACATAAACAAAAGAAAGTTACAGCACCAGTAAATATGCAATAACGCGCAGGGTTCTCCTCCGCTGGGCTATTGGCCACATATAACAAGGAAAGCACAAACAAAACAATTGGGTCATCTCAGAAAGGAAAGCCTATATAAACGAAGGAAAGAAAACTACGGCGACCCTATACCTCAGCCAATGAAAAAACACGAAATACCGGAGGGGGCACCCTAGTAGGGGGGGAGAGAGAGAGCGGGGTGGAAGAGGGGGGGGTGGTGGGCGGGAACATCGTGGGGGGAAATGCGGTCGAGGTGACGCCTATGAAGGTGGCGAGTCTTTTTAGCAGCGGGAGGGATGACCAAAGTGGGGCATCGGGAGCGACATCAGTAACGCCGTGGAGGAGGCGCGTCCTGCTGTGTTGTCTCGAGGGGCAGGAGAGGATGGCGTGTTGGAAGATTTCAGGCTCCAAGCCACAGCGGGGGCAGGAGGTATCGGCGTCGGGGGACCTCCAGGTCGGGTGGGCGGCCAGGTAGCTTTTCCCGGTGTCACAAATCGTGACTAAGCAAGGCAGATTTCACATGACGCATACTTATGAGTCATAAGGTATGTTGGATTTTACACTATGATGTCGCTTGACTCATAGTTCTCACATGACTACGTACTCGCGAGTTATTGTTATATTATGATTGGTTGATTGTTTCATGACTCACAATTGTGACGTCATATGATGTAATGACTTTTGCACATGACTCATATTATGAGTCATGGGTTTCACGCATGTGACTCGTTCGAGCACATGATTTGTTTTATGGGTTTTGATTTGTTAACGGAATGTTGCGCGATGACTCATATGAGTCATTGATGGATTTCGCGCTATGACTCACTACGAGTCGTAGAGAATTATGTAGCACGAGGTGATGAGTCACCAAGGATAGGGTTGTGAGAAGATGCCTATATAAGGCGCTTGGTTCAGACCAAGGGAGAGGATCTTCACGCAACCATCTAAGTACTTTTCTATACTCAAAGATATTGCAATACAATTACTCTCTACTCTCGTTACATAAACGCTCTTCCACTATTAGAGCTTACGCTCTAAAGACCCCGGAGACTATTGTGATAGTCTCGACGGGCTGCTCGAACATAGGACTATTGTGATAGTTCTATCAAGCATGTAACCGGTACAGGTACTATGGTTACTGATGGATTTCCTATAGGATTAGTTTGGTTTCAGGATACGAGCCTTGTGGCTGTAGCCTTGTTATGTATGCAGCAGGTATCGTTTGATACCTAGTTTGTTTTATGTTTGATTTCGGGATACGAGGTTGTGCCTCTCCCTGTTTGTGTTTCGGAAGTCTTAGTTGATACTCCGGTTGTTTGAAGTTTTGTTTCAAGAGATCGTTTGATACCTTGAATGTTTTATGTATTGTTTGATGGTATTGATATGATACCATTGTTGTTTTAGGATACGAGCTGTGCTCGTAGGAGTAAGGCTTTATGAAAAGCTGGCCATGTATTTAAAAGCTGTATCTTTCGGACTTAGAAAGAGCAGCCTTCGACAGACAGAGTTTTCAATATACTTGGTTGGATAGTTACCTCTTCAGTTCGCCACGATAGTGAGAAGCCGCCAAACACTTCAAGACCTTAGCGATATAGTAAAAGGTTTTATCTAACAACCTTTCGGAGCCTCCGCTTGATCAATCCGCCTAGGCCACACTTTGGCTAGGATTTCAAGTGCACAACCCGGGAC
>Ga0307513_10005896_pt1 | contig 16082 bp, 14 predicted proteins | sample 15_EM_MG_FD_202174 | JGI IMG/M metagenome (GOLD analysis project Ga0307513, IMG submission 202174) | Populus trichocarpa ectomycorrhiza microbial communities from riparian zone in the Pacific Northwest, United States - 15_EM | ecosystem: Host-associated > Plants > Roots > Unclassified | place... | reverse complement strand
AGGTCTCCATGACAGAGGACTAGTCATGCACCTGGTGGCAGCTCCGTTTTGGCACGAGGACAAAGTCTCCCAGCCGTTGCTGGCAGATATAAACCTTGAATGGCCCTTGCGCCCACTGCTCTACTGTGGCGAGGTGCGTCTCCAAGTCGAGTTCCTCGTTCATCCCATGGAACCAAGTGCTTGCGGCATCCGCATCCGAGGTAGACGACATAAACCAGAAGGCGGAACCGTCGTTTTCCGAGTATGCTAAGGAGAACCGAATGAAGGAGTGGCACGAAGTTGACGAGGAAATGCACGTACTCAATAGATTGTGACCTACGCTTGCGCATAAGTCTTTATGTGCGGGGGTGTACGTGTCCCCTACCCCGAAGTAGCACATCAATGTTTCCGGTTGATCCTGCAGAGAGGTGTCAAGCACTCGAGTCTCTCCAGAATGAGAATCAAGTACAGAAGCTTTCAAATATCTCATTACGTCCCCACTACCAAGGGCTTGCATCTGTTCCGGGATGGCACCTGCAAGCCATTTGGCCCATGCAGGTGGAACTGGCGCGTCCTTTCCATAGTACCGCTCTGCCTCACCTAAGACAATACTGTCAATCTTGGGACGAAGACGGAGGTTGGAAAACGCGTACCCTCGGAGGCGAATAGTGGCAACGCTCTCGAATAGTCGACATATTCTTTGAGGGTGGTAGTTTTGTCTGAACGATCGTAGATATTACGAGTAGGTAGTTCTACGGAAATCACGTCAAAGGTCAACCGTGCTTTCTACACCGCTTGACGGAAGATGATCGTCTACCTTCGTCGGGTAAATGTTTCACGAGATAATCCACACTGAGGATGCCCTTATTCCATTCCTTTCGCAGGTGCCACTCCTCGAGTATGAGCGGACAACCCATCTCCTCGTATCTGCGTATGGTGTCCACAATCCGCTGAGGGGTCATCTTTTGCACGCTTATCCTCTCCACCTCTTCAAAATTTCCCTTCCCTAGCTCTAAAAGCGATTCCACAGACCAGCCACGCGTTGAGAGACATTCACCGACTGCGCTACGGGTGGTAACCTTGGTTAGGGAGTCGCGTCCACCTTGAGAGTAATGAGTAATAGAGTGGCGACGCGTAGAGACCCTTTTTGAAGTGGGCATCCTACGATGGCGGGCCAAATGAGGGGGAGTCGACACTGCAGTGTTTGTTCTCGACCACCCGATCACGAGTTGTGCCCAGCCCAAATAACCCTCATAAATCGTAATGTCCTCCTTTCGTAATTCGTTGCATCGAAGGAACCACAAAGAGCGAGGGCAGCTCGCGCACAGGAAGCGCCTGGGGATTCTCGAAAAACACAAAGACTACGTGCTCCGCGCGAAGGACTATAATTCGAAGAAGGAGAGGATCAGAAAACTCAAGCAGAAGGCTAGCGAGCGTAATAAGGATGAATTTTATTTTGGAATGGTGGGCAAGAAAACGCAGGTCTGTAAAAGGTTGGTTCAATTGAAAACGTCTGATTAAATGTGGATCTTGTAGGGAGGTGTACATATACAAGATCGAGGGAACCGTGTACTGCCCACAGAGCTCGTTAAAGTCTTGAAGACGCAGGACGAAAGTTACATCCGGACTGCGAGGGCAGAGAACCTACGGGTACGACTACATCTACTCTACTCAATTGGTAGTCAACTAAGCGACACCCCAGCGAATCGATAGTATCAAAGTAGAGCTGACAGGGCTCTTGGGAATTGGCGATCTGGGAAACGATGAAAGTGTGGACCTCGACGTCCTCGGTGGACTTGGGCTTGACGAAGAAGACGTAGAGTTCCTCCAAGAAGCTGGTCTCTTTCAGGTTTCATCGACTCGCTCAAGGGGCAGGAAAACGAAACACATCGTGTTCGTGAACGATGAAAGCGAAGGTGATCTCATTGTCAGCTCCATTGGAAATACCATACTCAATTTTTGTTTGCAGCCAAGTTATACAAACCCCCGGCCCGGCCTTCAGCGGTGAACTCCAAAGAGCCTGCTACCGAAATTCTCGTAGAACGAGGGTGGTTGGCCCCCGCAACGTCTTCTGACACGAATGGCAAGAAGCGCAAATCGATATCAGAACCCGAAGATGTCGAGATGGAATATCCTTCAGAAAATTCGCAGGAGCTCAGCAAGGTACACTATATAAATACCCAACCAATTGTCTAACGGATCCTCATTGAACCAGAGTCGTCGAGGTCTCCTCCAAACTCTCCGCGGTCGCCTAAAACGACACTCAGCACTCACTCGAGCATTGCGGGAGCTTGAAATGCAGCGGATATTGATGGGGAAAGGCACAGGAGTGAAGATCCGTGGGCCGGAGCCAGTCAATGGGAAGAGCAAACAGGATCAAGAGGACGAGGAGGATGCTTTTGGTGGGCGACGGCGCAAAGTCAGGGCGGCAGGTACGTTTGCGTATCGAATATGGAGATGAGAGACTAATGAGCGTGTAGGTGCTCCGAGCATGGAGGAGTACAAGCCACGGGTGTACAAGTTCCGACCAGAGCGAAAGAAATAGAAGGTCGTCCTGTATAACTTTCGGACTAGCATGCTCCCTGTTCGTCATTCTAAGGATTTAGTCGCTAAGAACAGATCACGCTTCAGGGGCTTACGACAAGCCCTCGTCAAGCTCACGTTACGCCGTGGTGATGTCAAGCGAGTGACGTGTTAATTGTGAGGCTGGTTCGCTTTGTGTTTTCATGTTCACCGCTCCTGGACCGCTCCTCACCTAATGCGGGTAGCACTCTGGCTCTTCGGAGCACCACTGGTTGCTGCGTTTGAGTCGCAGACGCCTTGGGAACCAACGTCGACCACCCTCGTTGACCTCCTCAACGCCGACAGCGACTACACAACCCTCCTCAAACTCCTCCAGCGCGCGCGGCTCATCCCGACGCTCAACAAACTCAACGGGACAACATTCTTTGCACCAACAAATGATGCAATTAATCGATACATTTTATGGAATACGCTCCCGCCCCTCCCGTTGGGTGGCCCGCAGCGCGACGTGCCGACGTGGTCCCATGGCTTTGACAATGTCAATGAGCAACTGAGGCAGCAACTCCTGTACCATCTGCTAAACTATACATTGCCCTATTACCCTCCAGAGTCAGTCGAAGTCCTCACCACCTTACATTTTCCCCGAATACCGCTCGAACCACCCTCAAAGGAACCTCCACCGAATCCACCGTGGTTACCTACACCAGGAGGATTATTAAACGGCGAAGGACAGAGGTTACGCCTCACCGTCCGGGACGGCAAGGCTTTCGTAGATGTTGACGCGAATGGAGAACAGGGAATCCAAGTAGTCAAGGAGGCAGTCTATGGGACAAATTTGCTCTTGATAGGGATAGGCGACGTAATAAACGTACCCACCGACCTCGCCACCATCGTACGGAGGAACCCTGCGTTGACTTATGTGGCGAGGATTCTGCAGGACAGCCATTTCAAGGTCCTCGAGTCGACTCCCGGGCTTACTGTCTTCTTACCCGAAGATTCGGCATGGAACGAGCTTCACCCAGTCGAGCGTCTGTACTTGGAGAGCGAGTTTGCCGAAGAGGACCTGCGCTGGATCTTGGGGATGCACACTGCGAACAGCAAGATTGGGTGGTCGGATACGTTTGGGGAGCATGCAAAAGGTACGTTATTCCAGAAAGTTGTTGCCCAACTAAGCCCCATTACGTGTGCCGCAGTCCGAACCATTGAAGGCAACCACCTTGACATCAAGCTTTCGTCAGCAGGTTACACAGTCTCGGGTTCGGATATTCGCCAACGCGATGTGTATGCCGCGAATGGCGTGCTTCACACCGTCTCTTCCCTCCTCTTGCCGCCAGGTTCGCTGACACTGACGCCGGAAAAGTACCTTCTCGCCCTCAACTGCACCTCATTCATCTCCCACATCCGATCTGTTAATCTAACCTCTCTTATCACCAACCCTGATGCGACGTATACGATTCTCGCACCACGGGATGACGTGCTCAGCGTCGCAGGTGGGGATAGGCTCCCTGAAAAGGGCACTGTCGAGCTGAAGAAGGCCCTACGTTACCATTTCATTCCCGGCAAGTGGACAGCGAATAAATTGAAGGACGGCCTTCTGCTCGAGACGGAATTGGTCGAGGAAGGTCTGGCTGGTGGGCGCCAGGTGCTCGAGGTTGGCATCTCAACGAAGGCAGATCTTAATGGCGATACAACTCGTAAAGAGTTGTACTTTTCCGGCGCGGGAGTTGTAGGTGATCCTAGTATGTCTGGTCAATATTTCAAAATTATGCGTTTTCATTCACCTTCTTTTACAGTTGAGATTAATAACACAATAATCTACTTTGTCACACGCCCCCTGGCTCCCCCAGTGGATGTCTTACAAGCCGCACTTCCATCTCTACATCTCTCAACCTACCTCGCGGCTGTCTTCTCTACTTCACTGGCCAACACAGTCAAAAACCTCCCACGCACTACATTCCTAATACCACGCAACTCAGCATGGGAGAAGCTCGGCCTCGTGACATCCTATCTGCTTTTGTCCTCGTCCAAAACAGACTTGGAAAGTGTGATCCTGCATCATGCACTCGACTCCGTGCAATACCTTCAGGCGATGCTGAATGGTACAGACCGTTCATTCCGCACGGTGGAAGGGACAGACGTCAGCATCACACGTAAGAAGATTGAAAACGGCAAGACTGAGGTCTTCGTTGGTCCCAGTGGAGGCTGGGATGGGCTCAGCGCGGCGTTGGCGCAGGATGATGACGAGCGGGCGGATGGTCGGCCATCAACGCTCACTCAGACAGGAGTGATGCATGAGGTCGACGGGCTGCTCATACCTCGGTCGGTAGAGATTACGCTGGGCAAACTCGTGCGCGCTGCGGGAGGAGGGACGATGGCGAGCCTGATTTCCCGCGCGGGAATGGAGTGGGTACTCAGCGGAAAAGCGCCGCCACCAGATTCAGAATGGGCGAACCTAGGCGAAGGAATCGGCTGGACGCTGTTGTGCCCCAAGGACGACGCGTGGAAGGCGGTCAACCTCACTCGATTGTGGGATGATGAAACTGCCGTGCGAGAGCTTGTCTCGCAACACTTGATTCCCACTGCTCCTGATGCGGACCGGATTAGAAAGGGCAAAGGGAGCAAGAGAGTACCGCCTCCGACGGATGGGAGCGACCCAACCGCTCCGATCAACATGGAGGATACGACGCATGGCACTGCAAGGTCGAAGATATCCTCCTACGGAGATGTAGTGTTCATGCACAGCGGGAATGGCGAGTACCTCGTCGGCATCAAGGGGGCGAAGGGGACGGCTGCGGAAGAGGATTGGGCCAAGGTTTTAGCGTGGGGAAGGAGCACCGTGTCTACTTCCCTCGGTGGGTACACACGTGGGGGAGTAATCAAGATTGATAGAGTGCTAGAGCCGTACACACCGAGGTGGTGGGTCCGTTGGGGGCCGCGCGCTGCCGGCCTTGGTGTGGGTTTAATGGGCCTGACGAGCTTCGGACTGGGTGTGAGATGGTACATCAAGAAGAAGGCCTCAGAACCGACGTATGAACCCGTTGGGCGGGACCACGAGGAGGCTGGTTAGTGTGTTCAAGGATCATCCTTTCTGAAACGGAGAAGATTCGGATTTTTTTAAATATTGTGTGATTAATGTTGCTTATGTATGTATTCATACGGTAAGAGTCATGAAATAAAGATAAAGGGCCCATTATTCATGGATTTGAGCCACTCTCCTTTTATTTCGCCAGTCTCGAGTCGTTGTTCATTGAAAAGTCACATTTTTCTCCCTTGTTCGACATGTCCTAAAAAGGACGTAATTCAAAATAATTGACTTTCTCCTATTGCTATGAGAACGAAGAGTCTGGCGACAAACGCTTTCGTTGCAACGGCAACAGTAACACTATTACAACTCCCGGAGGAGCAATACAATATGCAGCAACTTAAGACCTAGTTAGTGCTCTAGAATACCATCACGTGCATGTGGTGCAGCACATGTAGCACTCTCTGTGGCCGTCTAAGTAATCGGGAACCAAACAACGTCTGGTTAAAAATACTAGCTAACATTATTTATGAGGCGCGGAAAATGCAGGGGTGAACATATTGAGAAATCGGTTGATGGGACGACAAGCCAATGCAATTTTCTATCCATTCCTGCAGATGCAACCATATTTACAATTTCAGTACTAGGTTCATGGCGAAGAATGCCCCACTAAGCTGCGAGAGTGGCTCAAGGTATAATAACACAATAACGAAATTGGTGGCCAAGATGGTGCAGCGCAAGAGCGAGTTTGTTGACGGAATATCCGGCTCGAGGTGCCAAACGGGCGGCCACAATCTTCCACTCTGGCATCGGACTCTGGCATCGGACTCTGGCATCAGAGACGCTTCATTTATTTATCGGCGACTAGCCAGTCAGCCCCGCGTTGTTCGCGTGCTCATGTCCATCGTCGCCGTATTGCCACTTTCAGGGAGGGTTGCCGCGTCCATCCGGTACGGCGCCCAGACAATCCGATCTAGCGCGGAAGCCAATCAAGTTCCCTGCCACCTGGATCAGTCACGTGTGTAGGACCCTCCCAGCCCACGCGATGAGCGGAGGTTCGGAGGTGTAAGTAATCGGATTCGGTTAGCTCTCTCCGCGCGTCTTGATGGCTCTGTCCAGCTAGCCATTAACGCGATAATATTCAGTAGCACGGTTTTTTTTGCATATTATTATAAGAGGTACATATACATAGCATGTAAAAGCGTAAACGACTCCTCAAGCAATCCATTCGATGCGAGTGAGCCTATGGTTGACGGCCAAGAAGATTTGTGACATTAACCGTCCCTGCCACCGGAACACCTCGGAATCGGCCACGTGGATTGAACAAGGTTCGATGATCACCGGGAAATGAAGTATGTTTAAACTTGTATCCCTGTCGGAAGCCGTGCGCAGGATACCTGCGCGGCATAGCCCGAGCAGGCCGATCTCTTCTCAGCTCACGATGTCAATTCTTCCTTGCCAAAGTCGAGCCTTGCGGTGCACTGTTTCTGTTGTCGATCCCGTTTTCGATCTTCACCTCGTCGATTGAGGGTGGGCGCTAAGGTACGCAGGGCACGGCGCTCTTATTATTTCAATAGAGCACGTGCATTACAAGGCTGTGTGAGGCTGAATGGCGATTCAATAGTGGGCTGGTGGTATGGAAGAACGAGGTCGTAACAGAAACGATAATAATAAATAGAGAAATAATGAGACAGTAAATATTCCGCTATACTCCGCTATACATGTCGGTAGAATGGATACAGCTGGGAAGCGAACACTTCAACACAGTGCCATAAGGCCGTAGAAACCTCAAAGGAGACATCTGGTTGGATGTAGAAATAAATATGACATGGCCTATGGAGAAGCAATGTTGAGCTCAATAATTGCGGGTTAAACCCAAGGGAGGCGACATACAGAACGAATTCAGCCCGAAAAAGCCGTTGAGTTTGGGCAATCAGAAGCACCGCAGTCGATTTTGTGATTCGCACCCGTATCGTCTGCGCCAACTGTGACTACCCAGCAATGGGTCTTCGGCAGGCCAATAGTTTGTTGCATTTATGTTCGATGAGAGACGTGGGGCGGGTGCACTTCCTCGATCGACGAGTTGGGGGTTTACATACTACAACCGCACCGGTTTTTCTCCTTCCAGTACCGGTCAGTCGCGTTCACGTCCATTGACAAGGAGGAGAAGACAACGGCAATGCAAAAGTTTGCCCCCGCCAGGTCAGCACAATTCAGTAGCCACCCGTTGATATACACAATTCATTCGGCCATGGGCGGAGCCATGTGCCCCGCCATGTGCCCGCGGTTGAACTTGGCCTGAGGCGATCCTTTGCCGGACCACCTTTATCGCCGGAGCACCTCCTGCTGGATTTTCCTGTGAGGTAGTGGTAATCAGTTGAGTTTGGGCTGCTCCACCAATGACGTCGCCCATGTGCCAAGTAGCGATGACGAAGGTGAACCTTTCGATGTAATAATAAGAATCGCAGCCCCAAGTACCCCTCAGTGACCACGATCATGTCTTCCTCTCAACAAGCTGCAAACGCAACCACTGGCGCCGTACAAAGCGGCCTCTATGGCATCGAAAGAGCCAAGCAAGACACCTCCAGGGCTACTTCCCGGGCTAACAAGAACTGGGCGGCTGAAACCGATGACGGGCTGACCTCCAGCGGGCAGGTATGTAACGAAGCCATAAGGGCTCAATCGGCCGTCTTCTGACATATAGTACAGGACAAACTCCATACTGTACAGAAGCAGGTCTCAAGAGGCGGCGAAGCACACGCGTCTGCAAAATTTGACGATGCGGTCGCCCAAGGACAACACGATGTGGAAGAGACCAAGGCCGTTATTGCCACATATCTAGACCAGGCCAAAGCTCTCGCAGGAACGGCTCTCGGAACAGCCCAGGTGTGTGGGTAGCTATGGCTCGTTTGAAATGGGTAGTCTGACATGTCTATAGGGCGCCCTTCACCAAGGAGCCGCTATGGTTGCACCGGTTGATCCTTCTGCACCTGGTATAGTTACCACGCTCCAGGCGACAACCTCGAATGCCTTAGAAGTAACTGGTGGCTACCTCGCGTCCGCCCAGGCTGCGCTTGCTCCCGAAGTCGCGCACGAGACGAAACAAGTTGTTACCCAATCACTCGATAACGCCAAAGCTAGCGCTATCGGCGCTACGACAACCGCTACGACAACCGCCAAGTCTACTGTCCACGAACCTTCTCTGATGACAGCCTCTAGTGCACAGGCGGCGGCTCAACCGCACGTCGACGCCGCTAAACAAACTGCGTCTAACTGGATCAACTCGGCCACTCAGACCGCTGCCACAATATTCAACGCCGCGTCGACACAGACCCAAGATATCAATGTGCCACTGAGTGAATACACCACAGCTACCAGCAAGACCGCGCAGGCGCATACTCCAAATGTACAGGAGACTGGATCAGCCCATTCCCAGTCGATTCAGCAAGAAGCACAACCGCTTGTGGACCAGGCGAAGGGGGGGCTGAATTCACCACAAGGTCCTGTGACGCCTGTCGGTCTACCAACTGAAGGTATCGAAGGTGTCCTGAAGTACGGTGAAGACAAGCCCGACTTGGCGAAGCAAGCGGAGTAGCGAGGCGAATACCCAAACAAAGCCTATGAGAAACCTTGTGCATGTTAGGTTAGGGCTACCTATCTCGTAGCCTTGTATGGATCAGTAGGATAAGCACACATTGTTTCTCGTCATATTATATGTGCGAAAAGCAAAGAGTTTTAATTGCGAGTATGAAATGTAGGGAAAAGGCGAACACGACACTAGCAAGAGGGGATAACCTAGACATCCCGAATGCGACCTGTAGAGATAGCATACAGCCGAGCTCCTATATTCATGCTTTGAAGTTCCTGCACCGATAGTCAGGAATGGCGCTCAGGAAGCACAAGAGCACTTGCCTGAATGAGCAACTTAGCTGCGTAAGGGATGTACAACTGAGAGCAAGCAGTCTTGTTCTTGCACGATCGACACTCGAACGACTGTTTCTTGAGGTTGGCGATTGCAGTCAGACCACATCTGGGATAGAAAATTAGTTCTGTTCGGTCCGATTTCCCAACGAGTACTTACATATCACAAACGTGCAGTCGGTAGGCGTCACTAGCATCAAAGAGACGTTCCTTGAGGAAGGCAGCGATACCATGAGAAATCATGCAATCACGCTGGGGTAAAGCACCAGTCAGCAGATTCAGAACTTAGGGAGGACTCCATTCTTACCTCCATCTCTCCGAATCGAAGACCACCATCACGACTCCTACCTTCGACAGGCTGTCTGGTCAAAATTTGCACAGGGCCTCTCGCTCTCGAGTGAATTTTATCCTCCACCATGTGCTTCAATCTCTGATAATATGTTGGGCCCAGGTACACTTGCGCTTGCAACTTTCGCCCGGTGTGACCGTGATACATGACTTCCAGACCTCGTGACTGGAAACCCCGATCCCTTAGGACACCCGATACGCCCTCGACAGTCAGATCGGTAAATGGCGTGGCATCGCCGTCCTGTCCCAATAACGTGGCGACCTTGGAAAGTAAGCACTCAACCAAGTGCCCGATTGTCATTCGGGACGGGATAGCGTGGGGGTTGATGATGAGGTCGGGGGTGACGCCGTCTGCCGTGAAAGGCATATCCTCCTGTCGATAGGTGACGCCAATCGTACCCTTCTGTCCGTGCCGGGACGCAAACTTATCCCCAATTTGCGGCACACGCGTTGACCGCACGCGAATCTTGACGAACCGGTGTCCGTCAGCATTCAAACTGACGATAACATGGTCGACGATCCCGCTCTCGGTGCTTTTCAGCGGGGTCGATACGTCACGCCTTGTGTGCGTCGACTTCCGCTGACCCAATTCTTCGCTACCCTCGGGCAGCGGCGCAGTCTTGCCAATTAAGATATCCTCTCCGATGACATTCGTGCCGGGAGCAATGATACCATCATCATCCAGCTTGTCATAGTTTCCATGTTTCATTCGCAGCGTATTCTCCCTTGACGGCTTCTCGAACTCCTCTAGTATAATTTGGCCAGTCGTCTTCTCGACATCCATGTAGCTCTTGTAGTAGATACTACGGAAGAGCCCGCGGTCGATAGCCGATTGGTTCATAATGACGGAATCTTCCTGATTGTACCCAGAATAGCAAAGAATAGCGACGATTGCATTCTGACCCGCAGGGAGTTCTCGGAATTTGAGATACTCTAGGGCACGAGTCGTGGCAAGCGGCTTCTGGGGATAGTAGAGGATATTCGCCATTGTGTCCATGCGGAGCAAGAAATTGCTAAGCGAAATACCCATCGCCTGTTTACCCATCGCAGATTGGTAGGTATTACGAGGGGACTGTCTGGACCGTCAGAGATTTGGTACGGACGGACGGGGGGGTCTCCTTACTTGGTTATGGTCTGGGAACGGGATGATGCTCGCGCAAACACCCAAGATCATACTCGGATGAATCTCACAATGGCTCCAAGCGTGTGCCTTGATGACTGTTTTGACTCGCTGTGCGGGGTCAGGTGCAGCGATCTCCGTATGATATGTGGTATCAGCCTGGGTCCGAGCAGCCTCCAAATCCTCAGGGCTCATGCTAATCATGACCGTCTCCTCCTCTTCCGCATCAAGCAGCTCAATAACACCGTCATGAATGAGATCGGACCAACCATAGCCCTGCTTCTCCGCGATCTTCATGACGTGTTCCTTCTGAATCAACAGTTTGCCATCATTGACCACGAAGAGGGGTCGGCAAACCCGTCCAGAGTCGGTATAGATCCTCAGCTCCTTCTCTCGAATATCCCGCACGACTGATACTTCAGGGTTTAGATCCTCATTGCGTCGTAATTTCTTCAACGTTCGTACAAGTGCCGCCGGATCACGATGCACACCTATCCAAACACCATTGACGAAGACCTTTGTGCAAGGCGTGGCGGCCTGTGCGTTTTCTTCAAGAGACTCCAAGCCCCACTCGTCCAAGAACTCGCCGACGGGCGCAGAGTACGACCCGACGGAGATGCATGCCATGAGTGCGAGATTCTTGACAAGCCCACATGCCTGACCTTCGGGCGTCTCGGCGGGGCAGACCATCCCCCAGTGCGTATTGTGCAGTTGTCGGGGTTTCGCAATTTTGCCTTCTCGTCCGAGAGGCGTATTACACCTTCGGAGATGGGAAAGAGTAGAGGCGAAGGTGTAGCGATTGAGCACTTGTGAAACACCGGCTTTCGAGGACATGGCGTGCTGTTGGTCACCCCAGTTTCCAGTCGCGAGCGAGTACTTGAGGCCATTAGATATGGTGGCGACTTTGATTGCTCGTGAGACATCAAATAGTCTGCCAGTCTCTGCACACTGGAGGATACGTCAAGGTCAATTCCTGGGCACAGGACGGCGATATACCTTCTGCATATATCTATAGCAGTCCTTAGACACTTTGCGAAAGAGTAGGCGGAACAACCCAGTGAGTAATGGCCCGGCCAAGTCCAATCGCTTCTTGCCAAAGTGGTCTCGATCGTCAATCTCTCGTCGGTCCAAAGCAGCAAGGAGGAGGCGATGGATCATATAACCCAAAAAATATGCCTTTCTTGGTTCGTTGCCTTCGAACATGGAGATATGCGGCAACAACTCTTTTTGCAGAATCTCCTGTGCGTATTTGATACGCTTTTCGCGAGAAACACCTGCATTGTTTCCTCGCCGAGCGATGAAATCGAGAGCAGCTTCTCGGTTCTGGATGATGAATCCTTCATCAATGCACGGTTTGAGCATTTCGAGCATTTGTGGGTCTTGCTGGTCGTAACAGATGTACTCAAGGATATCACGATCAGACACGACGCCCATGGCTCGAAAGACGATCCAAATTGGTACGTCCTGCTTGATATACGGTAGAGTGGCCTTGATCGTGCCTCCGCTCGATTTGTCGCTACCTTTGCGGTAGAGCTTCACTTGAAAAGTGCTGACGGTCTTGCCACCTTTCTCCACCGCGCTACGAATTTCGGCGAGGAACGAAATCGGGGAAGGTTGTGCTCGAGCGAAGATGTAGACGTGATTCCCAGCCATGCGCTCTTGAGCAATCAAAACCTTTTCCTGGCCGTTAATAATGAAATACCCTCCGGGGTCAAGAGGGCATTCATTCAGGTCATAGTTCTCTTTCGCGTCGATGCTGACTAGGGTGCAGACGGACGACCGGAGCATAACAGGCAACTATGCGGAGAGAGGGTCAGCGACGGCTAAATAATGGATCATGGGGCTATACTGACTCTGGCGAGCGGTACTTTGCTGACAGCTGGAGGACCTCGTCGAATCCAATCCATAGTTCCGTCTTCGCGCTGCTCGCCATCCAAGATTTCTTGTGCAATGTCAACCATGAGTGGTGCTGCGTAGGTAAGGTTCCTTAGCCTCGCCTCTTGGGGAAACAAGGGTTGATTGCTACTGTCATTTTCAACCACGTTCGGACGCGTCAAGTACACTTGGCCGAATTTGATGTTGAAGCGGGTCTGAGAGGATGAGTATACCAACTTCTATGAGCAGCTGCTGAGTCCTACCGATTTGTCAAATTCCCCACCAGTATGTTGGGTTTCCTGGTTGAGGGTCAACTCGCCGGCTTCGTCGACAAGCTCTTGAATCGTGTTTGCAAGAAATTCGTCAAACGAGTCGAGCTGCTGCCGCACAAGACCCTTTGACTCGAAGAAGGAGCCGATTATGGTCCAGCAATCTTCTTGGGTAATCTTGTCCGGGTCGGACTGCTCGTCCTCATAGGCCATATATCCATCGTCGCCCTCCTCAAAGTAGTCTAGAGTACGTAGAGGGCACTCAGCTGTGAGCAAAGGACTGGCGCATCAGGGAAAACGCGGCAAGACCTTGACTCATGACTTTTGTTCACCAAACGAAATGTTGATAATACAATATAGTACCGCTGAAAATGCGTACACAACACGCTGTAACGTTTCTAGAAAATTGCAGGACGGCCGGCGGAAAACGCTGGGATTGTTGGGTCCAAGCCGCGCTAGCTCATCCCAAACCACATCTGCCGTTGGCCTTGAACGTCTGAAACATAGTCAAGATGGGTGGCGGAGGTATGTGGGAACTGAACACTGCATTGTATACAGGACGCTGACGCTGTGACAGACCTGAATATGAAGAAGTCGTGGCACCCAATGCTGATCAAGAATCAGCAGCAGGTATGGCTCAAGGAGAAGGAGGCGGTGAGTAATTAGTCCAATAAACACGATCTCGGACATCTCCTGATACCCGTTGTTACGGCTAGCTTGAGGAGAAGAAGAAACTAGACCAGCTCCGCAAAGAGCGCGAGGAAGAGCGCCAGGTGCAAGAGCTACAACGATTGCAAGAGGAGAAAAGTGGCAAGAAGAAAGTCGAAAGACTAGACTGGCTATATGCCACGCCCGCAACGGGCAACCTCGCGAGCAACAATGATTTGGAAGACTATTTGTTGGGCAAGAAGCGCGTCGACAAGATCCTTATTGGCGATGAGAATGCCAAAGTATGCACAGACCAAACGTTTGGATTGGTATCCTACTAAGACCATGCACAGGTCGGCGCCTCTCACAAGAACTTCATCGCGGTGCAAAATGCCAACACTGCTCGCGACATCGCAGCCAAAGTTCGAGAAGACCCACTGTTTACCATTATGCAGCAACAATCCGCTGCCATGCAGGCGATCAAGGAGAACCCTCTGCGCCTCAAGGAGCTGCAGAAGAGAACAGGAATTACTTTGCACAAGGAAAAGGACAAGAAGGACAAGAAGAAGAGCAAGAAGCGGGATCGACAAGAGGAGGATGAAAGGAGGGAGAAGCGTCGTCGTACTGAGGACTACGACCGGGAGAGAGGAAGAGAGAGTCACCGGGGTAGATCTTACTCCAGGTCTCCGTCCCGCAGTCCTTCACCGTACTCTCGCCCACCTCGTGGCTCCCGATATGACAGGCATCACCAAGCGAGCCGATACTCTCGCTCCCCTTCCTACAGCCGAGCCCGTTCACATTCTCCACCTCCCCGTAGAAGGGACGAGGACCGACTCTATCACCCACGTTCAGGGTCTCGTACCCCTCCGGCCCGCAAGCGAATCTACGACATCAGTCCTCGCCGTTCATACTCCTCAAATGGGCATCCGCCCACCAATCGTTCCATACCACCATATAATGGACCTTTGCCCTCTGCTTCTTCCCGAGAAGCAGAACGTACAGCTCGCCTGGCGGCCATGTCGGCAAACGCTGAAGAAATGCTTGCGGAACGGAACGTCCGTCTGGCTCAGCGCGAAGAAGAGGAAAGGAAGATTCACGAGAAGGAGGAAGAGGAAAGAAGACGGAACGCGAAAGATGGCGTCAAAGGCGGATCATTCCTTGACGGCCAGCATAAGACACTTATGGCTGGTAAACTTAGCGATCGAATGAGGGAGGGACGCCAAGGTCTGGTGGTCGAGAGAGATTAAGCTCACAAGTTTTACTGTGCCTTGCCCTACTCGTGCACCGACAAGACGTATGTTTACTGGATTCGATTAGCTGTCACTATTCACAACAATCAATGCAGGTTGACGGTCCTATTTCGTTGAACGACAAACTCAAGTGATAAAATCTCACTCGCACGGCGTCCTTCACTATCTATTCAAATGAATGAAAAGCAGATATCTCTACTCCCTAGCGAAAGCAACTGCGGCGTTCGCATCCTCTTCAACCCCGTGAAAGCGACTAGGTGCACATAACCTGAGACTATCGTCCGCATCGTACTCAGCCTGCCAAACGAGGCAGCGTATCTCAGCCAAGCGGCGTAATGCAAGTTCTTTGCTGGCTTCTTCCCCCTTATGGATCAGCTCTGTCTCTCAGCGGTGAAAGGACATGGGTCGTCTGTACTTGTCTCGTCGTCAAGCTCGTCGGATCGCATGTGAGGTGCGAGTAATAACTCAGTCATAGAAGTTGGTGTCGACGTTGGGCGTAGCTCCGAATATGGGTCGGAGAGCAGGGTAGTATCAGTCATCCCGTCCTTAGCGTCTTAGGTACATGGAAGAGAACTCTACATGCAGCTGGTTATCACAGGACTCGGTCTTCGTTACAATGTCACAACCCAAATTACTGACTCACTGGGAGCGATTTGGTACACTTTCCAGTCTAGCTCCGTGCTGGGAGAGCGGATAGAGAGCGGATAGAGCGCGGATAAGGAGATTGGGTAGGTCTCTTCAGTTTACGAGGTTTATGCCACCACGGAGGCAGCATAGTCATACTAAAAGCGTGAACCATTGAGTCATTGATGCTCCCTAACGATCGGCCTGTCCCCGCAACAGGAGGTGTTCCTCCCTGGCGGATTGATTGCAGAAACGGATGGAGAGATCGTGCTGAAGCTACAATGACCTAAATGTAAGAAGCAACAAAGATGATTATCCGGGTCACTGGGAGATGACTCGGGCGTCGCGTGCACGGTCAAACTGTGATGAGAAGGCGCAACTCCCCTGGGCACAGCCATGGACAAGGAAACTGGTTATTCTATTTCCTCATATGAGAAGGAAAGCCAAGTCCTTCAATGTGGCCCGTTTTGAAGGCAGAGGGATATCTCATTTCGTAGCAGAGA
>Ga0307513_10005894_pt1 | contig 16088 bp, 15 predicted proteins | sample 15_EM_MG_FD_202174 | JGI IMG/M metagenome (GOLD analysis project Ga0307513, IMG submission 202174) | Populus trichocarpa ectomycorrhiza microbial communities from riparian zone in the Pacific Northwest, United States - 15_EM | ecosystem: Host-associated > Plants > Roots > Unclassified | place... | reverse complement strand
TTTCCCCAAATCTTTTTTTTTTTCACAAAAAAAAAATATATTTTAAAAAAAAAAAAAAAAAAAAAAAAAAAAAAACGCCCCCTATTTCCTTGCATCTTTCTCGTTCGCTCCACCTCCAGCGATTGAAATCTCAACACCATGGGAAATCATCGTGAGAGTGTCCTCCGCCTCTGGTCTACCCCGTCCGTGGCAACTGCTCAGGGGTTTATCACGCCTCCATCTCTTTACTTCCTCTGGGGCCTTTGGCCTCCCCTCCCGGGGGTTATGGATTCCTTTCTGGTTCCGTTCGTCTTCGCCTTGCGTTGATGTTCCTACCCTTTACCCCGCACTTCGTGACGCGTCTCGCTTAGCGTTTTGCACGGTCGGCACCCCCTTTTTCCTCGTCAACACGCGGTCGCTAGTCTGGGGCTATCGGTGAAGTAGTTGCCCTGGTGGCCCTGCTCTCTGGTATTGCACTCTCTCCTGCGCTGCTCGGTCGGTACGGTCGGTAGTCGAAAAATCGTGACCCTGTTTCGGTCCTCCGCGTTCGTACTTCTCGGTCTTTGGCGGGCCTTCCCTCTCCCACTTCCCACGCGTTAGATCCGCTTGCACTGTACTGCTATGCCCCTCCTTAGCTGGCACCTTACTGCCTCTTCGGCTGGCACCCTACTGCCCCTCACGATAGCTGGCACCTCCACTGCTGAGTGGCTCTCCTCGCTGGGTGACTCCCCTCGTCCTCCTCCCGCTCCCGCGATTTACTCTACGGTCGCACACCTCGCGTGTAGGTTACGCTGGGTCATGGTATGGCACTACCTCCTTGGCCCATGCTAAAGTCCGAAGCGTCGCCGATATAACGGGCTGTCCGCCCGTGTCGAACGCCTTCCCCGCGGCCGAGTTGGCTAGGGGTTATTGTTCAGGCATCCGGCAATAGTAGTTTTATCTCTCCTCTCCGTCGGCACCTGGTGCCGTAAGATTCTTTTCTTTTGTTTTGGTGGGCCCGCCGAAGGGTTTGTGTCTTTCCCTGGTTTCTTTTCTATACTTGTCTTTCCTTACGTGTCTGGAGGAAGGTATTGCTCCGTCTTACTTTCGTCTTAGGTGCTACGAGGGGGGAGGATGGGCTCTGGTTTGGAGGGGTTTGATTTTTCCCATGAGGGGGTGGAGCGGGTCGTTGGATTGTTTATAGTTTTGTTCACGCCATAGCTAGCGCTCCGCACGGTTTCTTGTACTTTAACAACGAATACATGAATAAAAAAATTAAAAAAAATAAAAATAAAAAAAAGCCCCCTATTTCCTTGATTCTTTACGCTACCTGGTATTTCTTTCACGACTCTTGTACTTCAGAATATAACGTCTTCTATTCTGATATTCAAGTTCCACGCCAAGAACCCACAAACCCTGACCCTGATCTATCGTTACATGATCAGCCTTGACCTGAGATTATCATCTCCGAACCCTCACGCTAAACGAGTGTTATCGTTTAGGACCTTCCTGTAGTTGTGTGCCTTGGACTAACGTCCAGTGCCAAGACCCCGTTACAATCGGAGGCTCCGAAGCGTTGTTAGATAAAACCTTTTACCATATCAATAAGGTCTTGAAGTGTTTGGCGGCTTCTCACTATCGTGGCGAACCAAGGAGATAACTATCCAACCAACTATATTCAAAAACTCTGTTTGTCGAAGTCCGCCCTTTCTATTTCCAAAAGATGCAGCCTTTAAATACATGGCCGACTTTTCATAAAGCCTTACTCCTACCAGCATAGCTCATATCCTAAAACAACTATGCTATCAAATCAATACTATGAAACAATATATAACACAATCATGGTATCTAAAAGATCCCTTGAAACAAAACTTCAAACAACTGGGGTATCAAGTGACACTTCCAAAACACAATCAGCGAGAGGCACAACCTTGTATCCCAAAACCAAACATTAAACAAAGTAGCTATCAAACAATACCTTCTGCCAGTGTATAACATAACCAGGCTACAACCACAAGGCTCATATCCTCAAACCAAACTATTCCTAAAGAAAGATCCATCAGTAACCCTAGTACCTGTACCGATTACAATAGTGCACACTCTATACTGCTATATGGAATATACTTAGCTAGTATGAGAAGGTTGCATTGCAGACTATGTGAACTGTAGTTGTATGGTAGGAGAGCAAATTGGTATGTATTTTGATTCTTATCCTTCTAAGTGAAATAGTTAGTAACCTCTGTATTTATACAAGAAGCACAATCTCCCTATAATCATAAAACATAAGAAACATCGTAAGAAATATAAGTGCAAACCATGTTTGACACTATAAACGAGCCAAGAAAATCTCAATAAAATACACATGAATCAACAAGGGGTAAGAGAATAATTAGGAATAATCATGCATGATATTATCAAGAAATGTCCATCAAGTAATGCATAAAAAATTATGATACCCTGAATGTATAATCAGAAAACTTATCAGACAACCTCTAATTATTATCATAAAATGTAAAGGAAATATACACTATGAATTTTTAGCTGTAGTAATATCCACTTTGTATATTTGAAGCCAGAAACACATATCAAGTCAACAAATATACAATATTATCCATGAAAATATGCCTATGAAATATATTATAAGAAAAATACGATATGTACTGCTTATTTAAAACTTGCAGCATACATTTCAGCAACTCACACAATACTTTCTCCTTTAGCTTTTGAGGTACCCAACTTACTACCAGCCAGCTCTTCTTAAATTGAGTACCCAGCTTCTATCCACACATTCTCCCCCGACCCCACCTAGATCAATCAGCATATCTTTCCTTCCGCAATTGCAAGTGTCATTGTTTTAGTATAAGTTGTTTTGTTCCCAATTGGATGACCGTGAGTGGTTTTCTTAGTATCATAGTTGCTGGCAGGACTTTCCTTAAAAATTGAGTCATCACTGTAATAGAACACCAATACTGGCTTTTGAGCTGGACTTTCAGTTTGTTTTTCTATACCAGTATTGTTAGTCATCATCGGCGATCCCCCGGGATTGAGTATTCCTGCAAAGGCAAGGTTGCAAGCGTTGTTTGATTTTAGTATTTTATTGTTATAATTGTTTGGAATTATGGTTTTTACATGCCATAGTGCAAGCTGCATGCATCTATTTTAGCCAGAAATAAAATACACATCATACCAGTATATAGATAAAAAAAAGCTTTCCGGAACTATTCTTTTATTCTCAAGTACTCTAACTCTGCTCATATATGGCATTACATTCTGCAATCCAGCTGTACACGCCCTCACCGATTTGCACAATACCGTAGACGTCGGTTCTCTTTCGCCATTTGCATCCGAATCACTCTCTCCATTTCAGGCTAATTTTCTTGTTTTGAATTCATGTACGCTTTCCTATATTTGACTTTTATCCCTTTTTTCATGCAGCCACTCTCGCCACTCTACAATCCCGTGATACTGGAAGCGACTGTACCTTACAGTACCGGTTACTCAACTCTCGCCACCCAAACGCCCGAACCTTGTTCCAGCGTACCTCTTGTACTAGTACAAATATTCTAATTACGAGGCTTGGCCTTAAACTCCCACCCAGTCGATCGTGAAATTACGCGATAGGCTGCCTGGGAGACTGCTTTGCTTGTTCGTATTTCCAGCCCACCTTCTCTCTCCCTTTTCCCTTCCCCCATCATTTCCCTCCCTGTGTGTGTGCCAGGCCTGGGCGATCTTTATCGTCACAACAAGGGATGGGCAGTTACACTTATGATAGGGCTGGAGTTTTTACAGTCACATGTAAAGTATGTTAATAATGGAGACCATAGCTCAGAAGCCAATCAAATCCTGTTTCAACTGACCTACCGGTACCCTACGACGACAGTTCAAGAGACTTTTGATTTATGGATATGTGATACGGGCCGGATGTCCATGAAAATCCGCAAACATAGCTCCTTGCCTCCACAGCGATTTGCAGGGGATCAGCAAAGGCAGTTTCCCCAATCCCTAATGACTGACACACACACCGGTGTATCAGACAAGACGACTCCAAGAACAGGATTGACTACCATTCATTCATCCATCCCCTCCATCCACCCTTCCATCCACAACCATGTCCAAGGATTGGCTAAAAGGAAGTTGCCGTTCCAAGCGAGAGCTAAGCACCATCGGAAGTTCGGAGGATAAACCCTGAGATCGGCCAAGCCTCCTTTCCTTCCTTCTCTCCCTTCTTCTTCCCACCAAACGCACTCGTACAAACTTTCCCGCATAAAAGGCACCGGAACACAGGGATTCTAAATTCCAACCTGCTCGAGGAACAGTTTATATCATCCTGGAATAACCTAACCTAACCGGTTTGTCCCACTAACAGGTAGGGGTCAAAAAAGAGTTTTTTGTACGAGTATGGCAAATTATCTGTGCGCATTTCAGACGCCTCATACTTTTTAATCCAGGACTAGAATAATAATTCGGCTTCTTCATGCCGGGTACTTGTTACTGGAAGAGTACGCGTCAGCAAGCTAAGCTAAGCCAAGAAAGCAAGAAAGGGAAAGTTCCCACGCACCACCACACACAACACTCACACACACCTTAATTACAACGTTTACCGGCACCCACGACGGAGAGTAACGGAAATTTCCATGAATGGGGCTAATTAAGCGTGGCTAAGCTTTCTTATTCTAGAATCAAAGGGGGAAAATGGAAGACAAGGCTTTTCTTTCTTTTTTCTTTTTGGATGGGTGGGGGTGGGACCTTCCTTATGTTTACTTGCTTCCCCGTTGTCGGGGAGTGAAGGGAAGGAATTTCGGGAATGTTGTCGGCTCCGGGCTTGTCAGCGCTGAGGTCAGCCTGGATAGAGTTCAAGACGGAGTAAAAGTATAGTAATAATGGATTAAATAAAAAAGCTCAAGCTTAACTTAATTATTAAATCTTATTCTAATCCCCCCCCCTCCCCAAGGTTTGGCTTTCGTCCTCTGGTATCATGGCCGCAATAATAAGTATTACCACTTTTTCCCGAGATAATATCCGCTACGGTATGTCATATCAGTGACCTTCTATGCTGAGTCGGCGACGGTTCCGTATTATTATACTGGATGGCTGTCTTCTTCCTTTTTTTTTTTTTTTTCGCTTTTCTTTTTCCCCCATCCAGTCGAAACCATATTCGTGTCCTTTTCCCTCTTCTTTGGAATTTTCGGCAGTTTCGGAATGCGAGTCTAAATCTTTCTCCCTCCCCTCCTCTGCCGTATGATATCAAGGGAGGTGGGGGGGGGTTGTCTGGTCTATTTTGCAAATGGTCGTTCTTGAAAGAGTGATTGGACGGAGGAATAAGCTCTGCATTCAGCTCAACTCATGGATGTGTCGTCCATGAATGGGAAGGGTGTTGCTTGAAGGCACGGAATGGAGAGGATGAGTAGAGAGAGATAGGCAGATAGATAGAGACTGATGACGCGCATCACAACATCACAGCAACCGTACCGCCTCAAACCGAAACCCTGCGGCCGCGGCCAAATGCTGAGAGAATAAAGGCTGGAGGGTGAGGTTGGATGGTGTGGTCTGTCTTAGCACCGACTGGCCACTCGTAGACTCTGCCAGGCAATAAGTGCCCTGGGGTAGGAAGTTGTGAGTTTGTATTAGTGTTCAGATACAAGTACCAGGGCAGATATATCTGTTCAAAACAGGGATCACTTTTCTGGTAAATTGCCCTCGCCTTGCACTAAAATATCTGCCCTAGTTACTTGCGCACACGGATTTTTTGCGATATATTTCGGGAAACCCTGCTTCCGGGTTCCATATTGCCTGAGACGAGTACCGGAATCTGTACGGTAGCCAAGCTGGAAGGACAGATACTCGAGAGTACAGGTACTCTACATGTAGGCTAAGTTGAAGAAGCCAAATCCTGGAAATGCCACGCTTCACACAATTTTTAAGCTCACCGGCTGATGTTGCCATTCGGGAATGGCAGCCTCTCGCTAAACGATTGGTCGTATCATATGGGATGTGTGTGAAACCGGTGATGTGAGGTGAGGTAAGGGTCTCAAACCCTTTTTTTTTTTTTAACCGCAGATCCCTTTTCTTATTTTATTTTTTTAAAAACTCTATCATACCACGGATCCCTTTGCTCCTTTAGAAAATCTTGTTATTCAAACCAAACCCATTGATTTGGGGTGTGTCCTTGCTCGAGTACTGTACCGTACTCGTAGAAGGCCGGGGCTTTTCCTGCTTTAGAAAAGATTGTCGAGCTAATATATATATCCTTTTCACAGTTGTACCGTACGATATACCTTCTTGTGTGGTCGGTGTTGTTGCTTGTTGAGCTGATTTAGGCTTTTTTTTGGCATTTGGGCATGATTTTGGGCCCAGCCAACCGCCAGCGGAGGATTTTCCCGTAAGGAATTCAGAAAAATCAATAGTCTGGAACAAAGATCTGCAAGGTGAAAATTGCGCGTGCAAGAGCCAATAAGTGCAAGAAGAGAATATTTCATCATAAGATCACCACCCCCCCCCGTATGATTGTATGATAGCTTGTGAAATTCACCACTTTGTGTGCCTTGAGAAATAAGGCCCAATGTGACGAGAATTTGTAGTCTTAGGGTTATTTGAGCAACTGCTTACAAGGTTTCTATCATAGATTCCTGGGCCTTTGGAGCTAGAGCCCCGGGGTGAGTGAGGGCTTAGTTCAGATTTTAGAAGGAAAAAAAATTTAAAAGTTGATTTTCGGGATTTTAGCCTGAAAAATATGCCAAGACGACTTCCAATCCCCTCCCAGGTTCTTACGGGAAGTCCTCTAGCCAGCTGTTTCACTCTTGTGGACATGTGTAGGATGGCGATGACGATATATGGACTACCGGTGGGAACCACTTACTATATTTCCCAGGCTCTGGGGGGGCTGGTTTTAGGTTGAGCTGGACTAGCTACCATAGCTTGCTGAGCTTAGCTCCTGGCCTGCTTGAGACGGGTTATGATGCCAGTATCATTTCCCAAAAGTCCGACGCGCCATACAGAGAGAGCCTACCGAATCCCCCCCTAGAGTAGCTATTGGCGTAAAGTGTTGCGATTTACTAGTAGGGGTCTCTCTGCCTTCTTGTTAACCCGACTGCCCTGAGCTCCAATCCGAGGAGGTACGGTAGATACCGTCGCTAGGTCAGTTGGCCCAGTGTTAGCTGCTACCTAGCCAGCCGGTAACTTTATCTCCGACTTTTCTGGAGCTCTTTCCTGACCTGTCTAAGCATGGCAATGATTGAAGCTTTACATCAAGGGAGGCTGATGGAAGGAAGAAGCACAATTACGGCAGGCAGGCATGCGTACGTGCATGATCCTTGGGCGTACGGCACGCTATGGACCACTGTATCATACGGACAATCTTGCGAGGGGAGCCTATCAGGAGGATTATTCCTAGACTCAATATGATACCTGACTTTGATAAGCCCTCATTATCTGTCCTTCTTCTTGTTTGCCAATATCCCACTAAGTTTAACTTTTTTTCATTTTCATTTCAGGTTTTTTTTTTCATTTTTTCATTTCCACTTGGATACCCTTTGGTCTCACCGGATAACTTTAAATTTTAATCACCGAAAAGAAAAGAAAAAAGGAGACTTCGTCATGATATTATAGAAAGGGCTTCCAAGACTCCTTAAAGTGGGGGGGGGAAGTGGGACTGGGCAAGGAAAGAGCAGTCTGGCACAGTAAAATATATATAAAAATAATGAAAAATAATAAAATTGATCGAACCAACAACTTCGCCCAGCCTCCCCCTTCTGCCGGGAGCTCTTACAGTGACCGTAGGATCTCACACAGTCTACCTGTTACTCATAGCAGGCAACAAGTGCCCATTCACAAAATATAGCAACGACTTCCTTTCCTATCTGGGCACCCAGCGAAACCCGCGACCCCTGTTTTCGGATATTCCATGCCCGCTACGGGCGGAGTACTGTGGGCTCGTACAAGGCCCTTCATTCGATTGGATGCAATACTTCCGTGTCCCGATGCTGTGGGGAAGTTGCTAAAAAAAGGAACAAAATACCACCTCGTTTAAGTCGCCTTTCTCCGTCCGATCGTGAGTGAAGTGAGTGGAACCGGGTTTTAAGTTACTCCATCCTTTTTTCTTTTTCTTTTTCTTTTTCCTTTTTGCTTTGGGCCTCCCTCCCTCCCTTGTGTTCCGGTAGCACTGGTAACTTTATTTTGCGCCGGCACTCCCACTCTTTTCGGGTTCAAATTGTGGATATCAAGATGGATTTGTAATTAGGTTGATTGGTTGCCTTCCTTTTTCACGACAGTACCGCTCATTCTAAAGTATGTCGGTCGGTACTTTTATTTGTATGGTTCTGGGGGGCGATAGGACGAAGTGAGAGAGAGAAAGAGAGAGAGAAGGATTAACTCAAACTTATCGAGAAGATAGCGCATGATTTATGGCGGAGCCTTGTTTTTTTGGAACTGAGTTGTTGCCCCCCCCCCTTCCCCTTAGTATCTCTCATTTGGAGCCCCCGCTCGTTCTGGATCCCCGTTGGGAGACCGCGCTGATTGAGCGACTCTGAGAGTCTTGAGGCACATATATTACGGTGTTAGTATTGCACGTACAATTTTGAAAGTTCAAGTATGATACGAGGATGTAATGGCAGCCTGACCTTCGTGTTATACGGTATGGCAGTTGCAATCTCCTCTCCCTCCCCATCTCCCCCACTCCCTCCCTGTGCGACTAAACAAGCCCGACAAACAAAGTTATTCGGGTCCGGAATATGCCTTGATGTTTTACCTATCGGCGAGACTTTTTAGACCACCACGTATGATACTGTGTTTATTTGACCGAACAAGATTACTTGGGGAGACGATGCGGAGGAGGATGTGGGAAACCTTTTTCAATACTATGCGTTTTTTCGTGCAAACCCCTTTGAATACCACCCTTGGCTGCGGCATGCCATCCAGAGGGTTTCATAGTGATGAGAAACCAAACCTTCGCTGAAGTCTAGCAGTCTTTTTTATCTCCTAAATGACACCAGCGGAGTAAAGGATGATTCTGGGCAACCCCGTAGAGTAATCTGAGCATTCAAGCAAGTCTCAAATATTCCTCCCAAACTATCCAGCAATATTTGGGACATAGGGCAGTGCCCTGAGTGGTTTCCGAGTCTTCTTGGCACCGAAGCACCCAAAATGCTACCTTTAGAATCTAATGGGAGCGATATAGACAGAATGCAGCCTTTAGAGCTGAAAAAGATATCCAAGAATGGGGATCGTTTGGAGGTAATATTTCTAAATATTCCTTTTTTGAATCTCTTCCTAGAGTTCTCCCATCCCCCAAAGTCAAGATATTCTTTGTTGATGTGCGCGGAGGTTTCACAGTCCTCAACGGCATATTCCCCGCCCGGCCAGTGGGATACGAGGGGGTTTGCACCAAAATTCATGCCACTGGGCTCACCGGGGGGAGATAGACACAGTACAGTACTTGTATGCGTAGCGGAGCGGAGGGGTGGATGGACGCGTGTAGGTGGGGATTGCTGGGTGGATGGGTGAACTTCCATTTTGATTGATTCATCATATGCATTTTTGCTCGGCCGTCGGTCCCTCGGGTTCGTATCGTTGTGTAAGCTGAAATGGTTATCCAGATCTTGGGGCCCATATTGGGCAAGTTGCAATAAGGTAGGTACTTCTAATAGGTCGGAACGGTCCGGGAATAGTTAATTAGGGTTGTATAAATTGGAATTGTAACGTCCATGCTGACGCTCTCTCGCATTTCGAGCGTCGTAAGCCAAGCATTTGTACTGTTTACACTATCTTTCTTTCTTTTCTTTCCTCTTCTGCTTGGATAGGAGGGAAGGGCAAACTGAAGCTTATCGGTACACCTAATATAGCGCCACCAACCGGGTCTATCCTACCACTGCCAGCTCTTTTCAAGGCAGACACTTCCCGTCGTACAGTACCTGGTTCTGCTATTTGTATGTGAGGGTCCAGCTCCGTTCCAGGGATGGTTCACTGTAAACCTGAAAAGGATAAGAGAGTTTGTTCCTCAAAGCACAGGCGGGGGGGGGGGAGGGGGGTTTGGTGGAGCCCCATCAGGCCCAGCACGGTAGCCGTGTCATCTGTTATTTCTCCCCCCTTTGGTCGTAGGGTATCGGATCAATTAAGACCCTTCCCAAGCGGCTATTTTCTTTGTGCTCCGATTGATTTATTGATATTCTTCCTCTCCCTTCCCTTCCTCTGTATTTAGGACCTCACGCCCGAGCTGAACAGGGCAATATTGTGCCACTTGGGGAAGGGATCGATTAACTCCTCGGGTTCGTGGATTGCGTTGGCCAGGTCACCATTTATGTGACCCCTATGACCCTGGTTTTTGAAGATCGGAGGACAAGATGGGCGTTAAAAAGTGGTAAAATACGGAGACGAAGGGATGATAAATTGTTAAGCTTCTGGGCACTACGCAACCTCTTTAACCTATCTTACACCTTCCCCCCTTCAGGGCGGGTAGGATCTTTGTATCATCGAGGGCACCGTGCTGTACGAGTCTAGCAAAGCGCGTCTACAATACGGCAACTGCAAGGGCGCCTGCCCCCCGTACTGGCTACTCCTGCCACCGAATGTGTAGATCTCGTTTCGAGAAACTCGCTCTTCTGTCCTGCGTTACGTCCTCCTCTTCCTAAACCAACAATACGTACAGTGCTATGATATCGGGGGTTTTCCCCATGCCGCTTCGCCCCTTTGTGCGGACCTAAGGTTAGGCCGGAGATTTAAGACCAGGGCATGAGAACTCCCCCCCAAGATCCAGTCCAAGAAGTGGAATCCCGAATACGGAAGAGAACAAGGTCACAAAAGCTTTTTGCCATGCCATACTGAGGGAGACAAGACTCAGCACAGGACGAGCCGAGCAGCATAGCACAGCACGAACACCATCGCCGCAGGAACAGCAACCAATCATTCAATCATTCAATCACTCAAATAAAATCAGGTCGGGTTAAATACGGTGACTGAGTGAGGATACTAAGCCCAGCTGTTCCGGCGAAAAGCCCCCAAAACCTTGTGCCCGCGCTACCTTCCTGCCTCACTGTGCTTTACTTGGCTGTGGGTTGCTTGGCTACGGATTTCTTGGGAGTGAAGAAGGAGATTATTGAGCAGCAGGGATTGCGTTTATTTTATTTTTTCTTTGGTGAGGAGGAGGAGGAAGAGGAGGAAGTCTCCGGGCAAGAAAGAACGAACGGACCACGGAGGTGATATTTGCCATTTCAGAAAGGAAAACCAGTCCCTGACCTAGTGACAACCTAAAAGTGTATGTCATCTCCTCTTTCCTTCCTTTCACTGCCCGGCTCATTACATTTTTATTTTATTTTTCATTATTTTTATCTCTTTTTCGATCTCCTATATTTTTCCCCTTGTGTCTCCTGAGGGAAAAAAGATCATCTCAAATACCCGCCTTTTATTCCATCATCAAACTTACCGTATTGGAATTTCCCGTTTTTTTTTTTTGATCCATTCTGTTGGTGGATTTTTGGCTGGCTGGGTGCGGTTTTGGCTGCTGGGTTAAGGCTTTCGTGCATATGTAAGAAGAAGCAGCAGCATCAGAAGAACTAGCCTTCTTCTTCTTGTGCCGCTGTTCTCTTCGCAGCCATTCCTTCCTCATAACCCAGGACACCCCCCCAGCCAGTATCACTAACGGGCGCCGGCAATCCGATAGAGTGTGTCCGTTGCCGCTGACACTTCTTATACTCAGCGTCTCGCTCCCTTACTACCCCTCCTACTTCTTTATCCTCCATTTCCCTCCCACCTTTTTTCTTCTTTTCTTTTCCTTCCCTCCGTCTCCTCTTCTCCCTTTCTCCTCCTCCTCTACTACTTCATCTCCCACACCCGCATCTACTCTATCAGGCTACTGTCATACCATCAAACTCCTTCCACACCTACTTTACCTTGAACAGTCCTTCCTTCGCCTGTTCAAGAACATCCATCATCGACTAGTTGCTGCTCTACCAGACCACCACGCACACACGTACTTACACGCCCACGGATTTGCGCTAGCACTACAATCGGCTTTGACATCACTCTACAAAGAACAAAGGGTCGTCTCAGCCTGGAGTACTGCCACAGCGGAACTTCCAGGATATCGGTATTAGGGACGTCGGACAAGTGTAGGTCACGTAAGCAGGGGGTGGTGAGGGGAGGTTATAGATTAGAAAATAATTATCCGAAGCGTATCGGGGGACTACCGCAAGAACACGAAATGGAGACATATCATGGCCACGTACGATCGCCGGCGGATGCAATAATACTGTTCGAAGCTTGTCGATTAGGCCTACTGCCGCGAGTACAGAGACGGTTATCGGAGAAGGAGAGACAGAACATCAAGTCCGGGAGCGTATTCGTCTGGGACGAGCGGGAAGCGGGGATGAGGCGGTGGACAGATGGGAAATCATGGAGTGCTAGCAGGGTTTCAGGCAGCTTTCTGACGTATCGGGAGATGGAGGGGAAACGCGGTGGAAACGCTTTTGCTCCTCCTACGACGACGCTATCGGTTGGAGGTCGTGTAGGAAAATCACCTAATCCTGACAGTGATTCTGATGGACTAGATACCGAAGGGCCAGATGGGTATCGATACAAGCCAGATGGGCTGATGAAACAATCCTTTTCTATCACCACTGCCACTCACCAGAAACTTCATCTCATCAGCTACTACGCGCGTTCGCATCCCTCGTCGCAAAATCTCATCCAGCCCACACAGGACAGTGCGTTAAAACATATCAGGCCTGCGAAGGGGATGTATCCGGAGAGCACAGTACATGAGCAACAGAATGTGCCGGTTGTAACTCGGGGTCCCATGATTGCGACAAACTTCAACCATGCACAATCGCCTGCTGCGTTAATCCAGCGGCCGCCTGGAGCAACGCATCCTAACAGCTATCCACAACAAGGAGCGTATGGTTGGCCTCCTAGCCCTGTTTCAACGCCCCCAACAAACCTACCCCCACCGGCCGGCCAGTATGCACAGCAGCTACCACTGCCAAATAGCGCAGCATCCTCTCCGATGGTGTATAATCCCCCAGCTTTCCCACCCTCTGCCGGATCGCCAATGCAGTATGATAGACCACTGCCGCATTTGGACAGCCTCCCTCCGCAGCCATCACACAGAGGGTCCATGGGATCTCCAATGCACATCCACCGTTCACCACGGGCAGCAGTACAACAAATGCAGCGGCAACCATCAGATATACCCATGCCTTCTCTGCCGTGTCCCGATCAAGGTGGCCGGTTTTCCTCGCCGGCTAGTAGCCTAAATGGCCGGTCGCCTCCTAGAAGCGAGAAGTTTGATATCAATCCTCTCCGACAAAGCCCAAGCGGGGGAATGGATGGCGGCAGCAGCCCTGGGAGGGGCGGGCTAGAAGTACAAGATATCCCAAGTGAGAAGCTAGGGTTTGGGGAAGATGTCAGAGCCCTGCGGGTGTTGGATAGGGCTTTTATTGCGTGATAGTCAGGAGCTGACAGGATACCTCCAAAAAGGTTTATCTTTTTGCTCACCGGATACTGGTCGGGCTAAATTTTAATAGCCCATTTCATTTTGAACCTTTCTCTCCACGGCAGGAGGGAGGCTCCCTCAATAACTACTTCGAGGGTTTTAATTTTGTGATTGCAAGCTTACATTCTAGGATGTATTTTTTTCCCCCCCCCCCACCGGTTTTATTTCATTTCATTTTATTTCCTTCTCCCTTTCTTCCCTTTGTTAGTATTTCTCACATCGTTCCTTTTCTCAGTCTTTTTTAATCACTACGAGATATTTTTGGGTTTCTTTTTTTTTTTTTGATTTATTCCATCTCCGGTGTCTGGCTTTCCTTTTTTTTTCCTATTGTCATCTCCATCATCATCAACTTTTCCTTTTTATCTAAGGGCCTTTTTCCTTTTTCGTTATCTTCAAGGGATTTCTTTTTATTTTGTTTACAACTTTCGGTTTTTATCGTAGGGATAGAACATGGACTGGGGGATAACTTTTTTAACGGGGAAACGATAGGGCATTTTTTATTATTTCTCTTCCTCAGGGGGAGGTAGGGTTTGGGGAGAACAGGTGGCTTATGGGCGAATTTTTCAAGGGTCTGTTGGGAGCAAAATTCAATAAAGTAATCGGGTTTTTTCCACTTACTCTTTCACTCCGTATCGTGCTTAAGTGTGTCCTGTGTATGAAATGAAAAACTTGCAGCCTTGCCTCTTCGAAAAGACTCTAGATCACTCGTTATTGTGACATTCTCCTTCATCCTATTCTCCCGTTCTCCTCGTTCTTCATTAGAGAAAGGGAGAGAGATGGAGGAGAGAGAGATACTGCCCACCCACCTAAAAGGGAGGTAGTATCCCACGTGGTTGATTGGGAATAAGCATAAGTTGACTTTGTTTAAGCGCTCTTATTACGCCGCTGATCTACCCACCACCTTACACACCATCTTACCCAACCATACCTACCGGTAAAGTCGGGGGGGGGGGGGGATCGTTAGAAATCAGAAAACTTGACCCCCGCCCCTAGAGAAATTGTATAAGGTCGCAGGAGTTAGTTTTTTGATTTTTACTGACCCCCCCGAGTACCTTTCCACCCCTTCGCCCATCTCAGCCCTGCGAGCGACATACGTACCTACCTACACACACACACACATGTACGGTAACCACGGCACATTTCTCGTAGAGAGTGCTGTATGGCACAGTGTATCGCATTTTTCTTCTTTCTTTCTTTCTTCCTCCCCTTCCCTTCCTTCCATCCCGCGCATGCATACATGCATGCATGTAGACATCAATTGCATCGCATTGCAAATCGCACACTATTTTTTTTGTGTCGCCATCCTCATCATCACCATGAATCGTATATAGTACCGCACCGTACCTGGGCAATCTCACAATTCCTCCCCCAATCAATCTTTTATTTTACTAGCTGACTACCGTACCTCCTCCCCCCGGAACCCTCTCCATGCTCGAGGCACCTTCTTCCTGTAGCTTTTTTAGCATTGCTTCGCGGTTGTGTTCCATTACTCGGCGCTTCTTGAAGTACTCGACCTATACCTCCCTCCTCCCCCCCCTCCTCCTCCCCTATTAGTATCTTTGTATCTTTGTATGTTTGTGAACGAGGGGGTGCAGGAGAGGGGGAGGGGGAGTGTACCCATGATCCTTTACATTCCTTTTGGAAGGATGCGTCTTCGGGGCCGCAGAAGGATTTGGATTCTTTTGGGTTTTTAAGTGGGTCTAGGATGTTGTGCTTGTCCAGACAGGCGAAGAATTGGTCCCGCGCGGTCCAGCAGAGGGCTCGTTGGGAGCGGTTTGGGGCTGTGGGCGGGGTGCTGGAGGTGGTGGATTGAGTGAAGCCTAGAAAGCCCATCTTCGGAAGTGCGGGAAGGGGGGTAGATTTGTAGATGTGGTGATAGCGAGGTGGTGGTGGTGTTGGTTGTTTGATACTGCCGTTTGATATGCTACCTTTCATGGGATAATGACGTCGGCCGTTTGGTCCCAGAAGACAATTTTAAAAAATGTATACGAAAGGCTAAAAAAGGCTCCCTTGAGGCTTAATAACTGATCGGGTTTCTTTAAAGTAAACGGTACCCAAATTCATACATTTTCTTTTATTTATTTTTAAAGAAGATTACCCGTACCGTAACGCACCAAGCTGTCATCAAACTACCTGCTTCCCCGATCACCACAACGAACGAGCGAACGAACGGACGGACGGACGAAACGAACGAAACACTTGCCCTCCTCCACCTATCAACCCACCAAAAAGCCCACATCCTAAAGCCTGAATACAGCGGCGGACAGCGATGCCAAAACGCCCCCGGAGACTCCGCAGACCATTACCGGACTCCTTCCAGCCCCTAAAGACCTTCCTGCAGATCCTCTCGCTGCAAACAATCTACTACATCTCCAGCGGCGTCCTAATTCTCTTTACTGCGCTCGTCGCCGGGCGCGCATTCTCCCTCGACCTGATATTCTCATGGCGCAGCGTTCGCGGCGATAATACCGTCGGTTGGACGCTGGGTATTGTTTGGCTGTTGTGCTCTGGTATCATGTTTGTTGCCCCCTCGCATCTCCACCCCCCCCCCCCCCCCCCCCCCCCAAACAACCCAGCCGGGGCGACAAAAATGGGGGGGTGGAATAAATTGTGTTAAATCACAACACACCCAGGAAACCACGACATAAAA
>Ga0307513_10005893_pt1 | contig 16089 bp, 14 predicted proteins | sample 15_EM_MG_FD_202174 | JGI IMG/M metagenome (GOLD analysis project Ga0307513, IMG submission 202174) | Populus trichocarpa ectomycorrhiza microbial communities from riparian zone in the Pacific Northwest, United States - 15_EM | ecosystem: Host-associated > Plants > Roots > Unclassified | place... | reverse complement strand
TGTCGAGCGTGCAGAGCACGCCGTAGAAGTCGGCCGCGCCGGCCAGCGACGCGAAGATCTTCTTGCCGTTGATGACGTAGCCGCCGTCGACGGCTTTCGCCAGGGTGCCGAACGGCGCCTTGCCGGCCGCCGCCGCGCCGCCTTCGGAGAAGGGCTGCGAATACACCTTGCCGCCGCGCACGATGTTGTCGTAGTGGATCGTGCGGTGGCGCTCGTGCTCGGCGCGCTGCTCGGCCGTCATCTCCAACGCGTCGGCGATGAAGCCCGACCACATGCAGGAGCTGACGTGCATGTTGTACGACAGCGCCGTCGCGCCGCAGTGGCGGCCAATCTCGGCCGCGACCATCACATAGGTCGCGAAGTCGGCGCCGAGGCCGCCGTAGGCAGCCGGCACGCAGATCTTCAGCAGCCCGGCTTCGCGCAGGTCGGCGTAGTTCTCGAACGGGAAGCTCGCCTCGCGGTCGTAGCGTGCGGCGCGCGGCGCGAAGCGGTCGCGGCCGAGGGTCGCGGCCAACTCGATCAACTCGCGCTGCTGCGGGCTCAACGTGGCGGGGTTGCCGGCGATGTGCATGGCTTCAGTCTCCTCGTGCCGCACGGCGCTGCAGGAACGCCAAAACGGCGGCATTGAAGGCGGCCGCTTGTTCGACGTTCGCGATGTGCCCCGCGTCGGCCAGGCATTCGTAGTCGGCGTTCGGGATTCGTGCGGCCATTCGCTGCATCACCTCGGGCGCAGCAGTGCGGTCGTATTGCGCAGCCAGGCACAGCGTGGGCAGCGCAATCGAGGCGAGTGCCGCGCGCCGGTCGAACGCGGCGATGGCCTGCAGCGCGACCCGGTAGCTCGCTTCGGGCACCCGCGACATCACGTCGATCGACGCTTCGCGTGCCGCGTCGCTGGCCATCGGCGCGACCATCGCCGGCACGAGCTGGCGCGCCATGCCGGCCATGCCGAGGCCGGCCTCCAGCGGCGCCAGCCGCTCGGCGACGAACTTCGCCTGCCAGGCGCCATCGGCCTTGCCGAATGAGGCCGACGTGCAGGCCAGCACCAGGCCGCCCAGCCAGCCCAGCCGCCGCTGGTCGCGGGCGACCAGTTCCTGCGCGACCATGCCGCCCATGCTGTGGCCGACGACGACGGTGCGCGGCGCACCCAGCGTGTCGATGACCGCGTTCACCGCGCCGACCATCGCGTCCATCGTCGGTGCGCCGGCCGAATCGCCGTAGCCGGGGAAGTCGATCGCCACCGCCCGGTAGCCGGCCGCGGCGATAGCCGACAGGCTCTCGCGCCAGATCGCCTTGCCGCCGCCGATGCCGTGCAGCAGCAGCACGGCAACGCGGCCCTGCCCTTGTTCGATGAAAGCCGGCAGCGTCATGCCAATTGCCCCCGGTCGACGACGAGCCGGCCGTCGAGCGCGACGCTGCAGTTGCGCAGCGGCAGGTCGAAGTGGCCCAATGTATGGCGGCCGGCAACCTCGTTGGCGCCGGTCGAATAGAGAAAGTTGCCGGCGAACGCGCGCAGCTCGGTGCCGTTGAAGTCGCTCTTGTCGTAGAACGCCATCGAGTCCCAGCGCGCGCGCCGGTTCAGCCCCCAGCCGACGTGCGAGACGGCGTATGCCGCCGCGTCGCCCCAGGCGGCGAGATAGCCGCGCATCAGTTCGCCATCGACGCTGTCGCCTTCGATGCGCACCGCGTGGTCGTTCTCGATCAGCAGACGCACGGGGTCTTGCAGGTAGCGCTTGAAGGTGAGGTTGACGTCGCCGCGGTCGAGCACCAGCGTGCCGTTGACGCTGCCCGCGGCCGGGAACGCCAGCACCAGCCCGCCCGGCCAGTGCGACAGCGTGCCGGGCTTGGCGGTGAAGCCCCAGACGCCGCCGATTCGCGCGCCTTGCAGCGCGACGCGCAGGTCGGTGCCGGCGGCCGACGTGACGTGCATCTCGCGCGCGGCTTTCAGCCGCCGCATCGCATCACGCACCACGGCTTCGTCTTCCGGCCGCGGCAGGCAGCGCTCCAGGATCTCCGGGTGCTCGTGGCTGATCGCCAGCACCCGCGCACCGCCCTGCAGGATGCGCGGCAGCTCGACCGCGTGCTGCAAACCTTCGACGGTGCAATCGGCGACGAAGACGCTGGCCGCCAACGCCTGCACAACGGGCTCGAGTTGGCCGATCGCATCCGACGCGCCGGTCGACCGCACCGGCACCGGCGCCGCCAGCGGTTTGCCCGGCAGCACGACGTGGAACGGCCGCGCGCCGATCCGCGCCAGTGCCAGTTCGGCAAGCTGCGGCAACAGCGGCCGGGTCTGGTTCTCCGACAACACCGCGCAGGCGTCGCCGCCCGTCACGCCGCACAGGCGGAAGACGTGCTCGAACAGGTTTATCCAGTGGGCCTCGAACTTCACAAGACTTCCCCCAGCATGCGGTAGTGCCCGGCCTGGAAGAGCAGCGGCGGCACCGGCGATTCGCTGATCGCCAACACCCGGCCGATGAACAGCAGGTGGTCGCCCACGATCTGCTGCGAGACCAGTTCGCACTCGAACACCGCCGTGCAGCCGGCCAGCACCGGCGCGCCGGTCGAGCCCGGCGCCCAGACGCCTTCGGCGAAGCGGTCATCATGGCGGGTCGCGAAGCGGCGCGAGAGGTCGACCTGGGCTTCGCCGAGCACGTTGACCGCGAAGAACCGGGCCTGCTGATACGCCGCCAGGCTGGGGCTGCTGCTGCGCAAGGACCACAGCACCAGCGGTGGCTCCAGCGACAAGGCCTGGAATGAATTCGCCGTGAGGCCGATGCGTTCGCCGGCGGCATCGACACAGGTCACGATCGTGACCCCGGTCGTGAAGCGGCCGAGCGCGCTGCGCAGCAGCAGCGAGTCCATGGCGCGCTTTAGGCGTTGGGGGCCACGATGCCCCAGCGCCGCAAGGCCTCGTCGTCAGCCACCCGCGCGTCGACCCAGCGCGCGCCGGCGGGGGTGGTTTCCTTCTTCCAGAACGGCGCCTGGGTCTTCAGGTAGTCCATCAGGAATTCGCAGGCCTGGAAGGCCTGGCCGCGGTGCGCCGACGTCACCGCGACCAGCACGATCTGCTCGCCGGGCAGCAGCCGGCCGATGCGGTGGACCACGCGAACGGCGCGGATCTGGAAGCGCTGCATGGCGGCGTCGATCATCGCTTCGATCGCCGATTCGGTCATGCCGGGGTAGTGCTCGAGCTCCATCTCGCTGATGCGGGCACCGTCGTTGCGGTCGCGAACGGTGCCGACGAAGCTGGCGATCGCGCCGACGCCGACATCGCCTTCGCGCAACGCCGCGATCTCGTGCGACAGATCGAAGTCGGCGCTCTGGATGGCGACGCGGCTCATCGCCTTCAGCCGCCGGTGACCGGCGGAAAGAACGCGACCTCGGTGCCATCGGCCAGCAGCGCCGATTCGTCGCTCATCACCTGGTTCAGCGCGCAGCGCACCGCCCGCCCGCGGCCCAACACTTCGGCATGGCGGCCGCCGCGCGCCAGCAGCAGCTCGCGCAACGAACCGAGCGTCGTTCCCGCCGGCGCTTCGACGGCCTCTGAGGCACCGAGCGCCTCGCGCAGAGAAGCGAAATAGCGCACCTGGATCTTCATCGCATGATCAATTCGGCCAGCGGCATGAAGCGTACCGTGTCGCCGGCACGGATGCTCTGGCCGGGCGGGTTGTCGACCAGGCCGTCGGCCCAGACGGCCGAGGTCAGCACGCCCGAGCTCTGGTTCGGGAACAGCTCGAGCCCGCCGCGTTCGTTCAGCCGCACGCGCATGAACTCGCGCCGGCGGTCGGGCTTGGGCCAGTCGAAATCGGCGCGCAAAGGCAGCGCCGGCGGCAGGCCCGGCGGTGAACCCTGCATCACGCGCAGCACGGTCGTCACGCAGAGCAGGTAGGTGACGAAGCTCGACACCGGGTTGCCCGGCAGGCCGATGAGCAGCGCCGACGTGCCGTCGCCGCGGCGGATGCTGCCGAAGGCCAGCGGCTTGCCGGGCTTGATCGCGAGCTGCCAGTGTTCGAGCGTGCCTTCGGCTTCCGCCGCGGGCTTCAGATGGTCTTCTTCGCCGACCGAGACGCCGCCGCAGGTGACGATCAGGTCGTGGCCGGCAGCCGCTTCGCGCAGCGCAGCGCGCGTCGCGTCGAGCCGGTCGGGGACGATGCCGAGGTCGCCGACTTCGCAGCCCGCTGCCTGCAGCAAGGCGCGGTGGGTGAAGCGGTTCGAGTTGTAGATCGCGCCCGGGCGCAGCGGCTCGCCGGGCATCATCAGCTCGTCGCCGGTGGAGAACAGCACGACGCGCGGGCGGCGGACCACCGTCAAGCTTGCGGCGCCGACCGATGCGGCCAGACCCAGCGCCTGCGGCGTCAGCCGCTCGCCGCTGCGCAACACGACCGCGCCTTGCTGCACGTCTTCACCGCGGCGGCGGATCCAGTGGCCGGGTTCGGGAACGGTGTTGATGCGCACGTTGCCCAGGCCGTCGCCGGCGAGCGCTTCGCACTGCTCCTGCATCACGACCGCGTCGGACCCGGCCGGCACCTGGCCGCCGGTGAAGATGCGCGCAGCCGTGCCCGGCTGCAGCCGCGCGCCGACCACGCCGGCGGGGATGCGCTGCGAGACCGGCAACACGGCGCCCGCCGCCGGCACGTCGGCCGCGCGCAGCGCGTAGCCGTCCATGGCAGTGTTGTCCTCGGGCGGCACGTTCAGCAGCGACGCGACATCGGCCGCCAGCACGCGGCCGAGGCCGTCGAAGGTCGAAACCGATTCGGTCTGCACGATGCGGTGCGGCGCAGCCCCTTCGACCAGCCGCGCCAGCGCGTCGTCCAGGCTCAGCAGCGGGCGCGGTGCGTTCATTCGGCGTGCTCTTCGATGTAGCGCTTGATTACAGCCGCATCCGGCGGCACGACGGTGAAGCGGCGGGGCAACGATTCGATACCGCGCAATGCGGCCGGCGGCTCGGGATCGATGCCGAGCGCTTCGCGGATCGTCTCGGCGAACTTGGCCGGCAGCGCGGTTTCGAGAACGACCATCGGAACGCCCGGCGAGAGCTGCTCGCGGGCGACCTTCAGGCCGTCGGCGGTGTGGGTGTCGATCAGCGTGCCGGAGCGCTGCCAGGTGTCGCGGATCGTCGCCAGCCGGTCGGCGTGCGTGCTGCGGCCGGAGACGAAGCCGAAGCTCGCGATCCGTGCGAACTCGTCGCGGCTGAGCGTGAAGCCGCCGGCCTTGGCCAACTGCGTGCCGAAGAGTTCGCGGATGCGCGGGCCATCGCGGCCGAGCAGGTCGAACACGAAGCGCTCGAAGTTCGACGCCTTGCTGATGTCCATCGACGGGCTGGATGTCTCGAAGGTCTCGGCGCTGCCGCGCACGCGGTAGGTGCCGGTGCGGAAGAACTCGTCGAGCACGTCGTTCTCGTTGGTGGCGAGCACGAGTTTGGCGATCGGCAGCCCCATCGAACGCGCCACGTGGCCGGCGCAGATGTTGCCGAAGTTGCCCGACGGGACGGCGAAGCTGACCGGCTCGTCGTTGCGCGTCGTCGCCTGAAAGTAGCCGGCGAAGTAGTAGACCACCTGCGCCAGCAGCCGCGCCCAGTTGATCGAGTTGACGGTGCCGATCCGATAGCGGCGCTTGAAGTCGAGATCGTTGCTGACCGCCTTGACGATGTCCTGGCATTCGTCGAACACGCCGTCGACCGCGAGGTTGTGGATGTTCGGGTCCTGCAGGCTGAACATCTGCGCCTGCTGGAACGGGCTCATGCGGCCGTTCGGGCTGAGCATGAAGACGCGAATCCCCTTCTTGCCGCGCATCGCGTATTCGGCCGCGCTGCCGGTGTCGCCCGACGTGGCGCCGAGGATGTTCAGTTCTTCGCCGCGGCGCGCCAGTTCGTATTCGAACAGGTTGCCGAGCAACTGCATCGCGATGTCCTTGAAGGCCAAGGTCGGACCGTTGGACAGGGCTTGCAGGAACACGCCGTCGGCCAGCGGCTTCAATGGCGTGATCGCCGGGGTGCCGAATGCCGCTTCGGTGTAGGTCGCGTGCAGCAGGCGTTGCAGGTCGGCGCGCGGGATGTCGGCTATGTACAGGCTGAGGATCTCGAACGCCAGGTCGGGATACGACAGCCCGCGCCAGCCGGCGAGCATGGCCGCGTCGACCTGCGGGTAGTGCTCGGGCAGGTACAGCCCGCCATCCGGCGCCAGGCCTTCGAGCAGGATGTCGGAGAAGCCGCGCAGCGTCGGATCACCGCGCGTGCTGAGGTATTTCAATTCAGCTCTTCCTTGCGGATCTTGACGATCGGCGCCAGCACCGTCGGCAACGCCTGCATCTGCGCCAGCGCCGCTTTCATCCGCCCTTCGACCGTGTCGTGCGTGAGGATGATCAGGTCGGTGTGCCGCTCGCCTTCCGCGCTCTGCCGCTGCAGCACGGCGTCGATCGAGATGTTGTTCTCGGCCAGGATGCCGGTGATTCGCGCCAGCACGCCGGCTTCGTCCGCGACCTGCAGGCGCAGGTAGAACGCGGTGATGACTTCGTCGATGCCGAGGATCGGTGTGGCCTGCAGCGAACCGGGCTGGAACGCCAGGTGCGGCACGCGGTGGTCGGGGTCGGCGGTGTGCAGCCGGGTGATGTCGACCAGGTCGGCGACCACCGCACTCGCGGTCGGCTCGGCGCCGGCGCCCTTGCCGTAGTACAGCGTCGTGCCGACTGCGTCGCCCTGCACGACGACCGCGTTCATCGCGCCTTCGACATTGGCGATCAGCCGCGCCGACGGGATCAGCGTCGGGTGCACGCGCAGTTCGATGCCATGGTCTCGCCGGCGAGTGATGCCGAGCAGCTTGATCCGGTAGCCGAGCTGTTCGGCATAGCGGATGTCGGCCGCCTGCAGCGCGGTGATGCCTTCGATGTGCGCCTTGTCGAACTGTACCGGCACGCCGAATGCGATCGCGCTCATGATCGTCGTCTTGTGCGCCGCGTCGATGCCTTCGATGTCGAAGGTCGGGTCGGCTTCGGCGTAGCCCAGCGCCTGCGCCTGCTTCAGCACGGCGTCGAAATCGAGCCCCTTCGAGCGCATCTCCGACAGGATGAAGTTGGTCGTGCCGTTGACGATGCCGGCGATCCACTCGATGCGGTTGGCGGTGAGCCCTTCGCGCAGCGCCTTGATGATCGGGATGCCGCCGGCGACCGCCGCTTCGAAGGCGACCATCACGCCCTTCTCGCGCGCGGCGGCGAAGATCTCGCTGCCGTGCACGGCGAGCAATGCCTTGTTGGCGGTGACGACGTGCTTGCCGGCGGCAATCGCCTCCAGCACCAGGGTCCGGGCGATGCCGTAACCGCCGATCAGCTCGACGACGATGTCGATGGCCGGCTCGGCGATCACCTGGCGCGCGTCGGCCACCACCTTGGCGTGGTCGCCGACGATGCTCTTCGCGCGCGCCACGTCGAGGTCGGCAACCATCGTGATCTCGATGCCGCGGCCGGCGCGGCGGCGGATCTCTTCCTGGTTGCGCTGCAGCACCTTGAAGGTGCCGCCGCCGACGGTGCCGATGCCGAGCAGGCCGACCTGGATGGGTTTCATTGGGAATGCCGTTTGCGGTAGTTGCCGAGAAAACGTTCGATGCGGCCGATGGCTTCGGTCAGGTCGTCGGAGTTCGGCAGGAAGACGAGGCGGAAGTGGTCGGGCGCGGTCCAGTTGAAGCCGGTGCCCTGCACGATCAGGACCTTCTCTTCGGCCAGCAGTTCGTAGGCGAACTGCTGGTCGTCGGCGACGGGATAGACCTTCGGGTCCAGCCGCGGGAACATGTACAGCGCGGCCTTCGGCTTGACGACGCTGACGCCCGGAATCTGGGTCAGCAACTCGTACGCAAGGTCGCGCTGGCGGCACAGGCGCCCGCCCGGCGCGACCAGGTCCTTGATGCTCTGGTAGCCGCCCAGCGCCGTCTGGATCGCCAGTTGCCCGGGCGTGTTCGAACACAGCCGCAGCGAAGCCAGCATGTTCAGGCCTTCGATGTAGTCGGCCGCGTGCCGCTTCTCGCCCGAGACCACCATCCAGCCGGCGCGGTAGCCGCAGGCGCGGTAGTTCTTCGACAGGCCGTTGAAGGTGACGAAGAGCACGTCGTCGGCGAGCGAGGCGATGCTGGTGTGGGTGTGGCCGTCGTAGAGCGTCTTGTCGTAGATCTCGTCGGCCAGGACCACCAGGTTGTGCTGGCGCGCGACTTCGATGATGTCGAGCAGCAGGCTGTCGGGATACAGCGCACCGGTCGGGTTGTTCGGGTTGATGACGACGATGGCCTTGGTGCGCGGCGTCACCTGGCGCCGGATGTCATCGATGTCCGGCAGCCAGCCGCTGCCCTCGTCGCACCTGTAGTGCACAGGCCGGCCGCTGGACAGGCCGACCACGGCCGTCCACAACGGATAGTCGGGCGCCGGTACCAGCACCTCGTCGCCGTCGTCGCACAGCGCGTTCAGGCTGATCGCGATCAGCTCCGACGCGCCGTTGCCCAGGTAGACGTCATCGACCGTCACGCCGTGCACCCGCTTTTCCTGGCTGTAGTGCACAACCGCCTTGCGCGGCGCGAAGAGCCCCTTGCTGTCGGTGTAGCCCGCCGCGTGCGGCAGGTTCCGAATCATGTCCTGCACGATCTCGTCGGGCGGCTCCAGGCCGAACGCGGCCACGTTGCCGATGTTGAGCCGGATGATCTTGTGGCCTTCGTCCTCCATCTGCCGCGCCTTGTCGAGCACGGGGCCGCGGATGTCGTAGGCCACGTTGGCGAGCTTGCTGGACTTGGCGATCGGCTTCAAGGGACGGCTTTCGCTGGACAGAACTTAGAATTATCCACGCATGAAATTCCAGCCCGACACGCCGAGCGGCGTCAACGTCATTTCGCGCCAGGAGGCCGGCCGCATCTGGGTCGGCGCCGCGCCCTTCGCCAGCAGCGTGCTGGTGCCCTGGCAGGGTCCGGTGCTGCCGTGGCAGGCGCCGTCTTTCGACGCGCTGACGCCGGCGCATTTCGAGCGCCTGCTGGCGCTCGAGCCCGAACTGGTGATTTTCGGCAGCGGCCGCTCCCTGCGCTTCCCGCACCCGTCGCTGTTGCGCGCGCTGATCGAGCGCCGGATCGGCGTCGAGACGATGGATACCGCGGCCGCCTGCCGCACCTTCAACGTGCTGGTCAGCGAGCGCCGTTCGGTATTGGGGGCTCTGGTTCTGGAGAGCGCGGATGCGTAAAGCGGCGGATTTATAATCTGACGCTTACGCCGGCTGTCGGCCTCCCGCTTTCCGAGATATTCATCCATGACGCCAGTTGTCAACAAAGCCCTCCCGGAATTCGAAGCTGCCGCGACCAGCGGTGTGAAGTTCACGCCGCAGTCCCAAATCGGGCACGCCGTGGTGCTGTACTTCTACCCGAAAGACGCGACCCCCGGCTGCACGACCGAGGCGATGCAGTTTCGCGACCACCACAAGGACTTCGTCAAGGCCGGCGCCGTGGTCTTCGGCGTTTCGCGCGACAACCTCGCGTCGCACGAGAAGTTCAAGCAGGCTCTCGAATTGCCGTTCGAGCTGATCGCCGACACCGAAGAAAAGCTCTGCCACATGTTCGGCGTGGTCAAGAACAAGATCATGTACGGCAAGAAGGTCAAGGGCATCGAGCGCAGCACTTTCCTGATCGATGCCGAAGGCGTGATGCGCGCCGAATGGCGCGGCATCAAGGTCGCCGGCCATGTCGACGAAGTCCTGAAGGCCGTCAAGGCGCTCAAAAAGGCTGCCTGAGATTCCAAGATCCGCCGTCCCGCGGCCTGCGACACGCGCCGCCGCGCCCCTGCCACCCCTGAAAGCCGCACAGGCGACTGTGCGGCTTTTGTCCTTTTGATGAGCCCTGCCCCGTCATGCCGCTGCCCAAGCCCCCGTCCAAGAAAGCCGCTCTGCTGAGCGCCACCGACTTCGAATCGCAGGCCGCGCCGAAGGCCGAAAAACGCACCCTGAAATCGAGCGCCACCGAGGCCGCGCCGGCCGCCGGGCTCGACCTGCACGATGGCGGCGCAGCAATCGCCGCCCGCCCGGCCCCCGTTCGCGCACCGGCCCCGCCGCCGGCGGTGGCCCCGGCACCGGCGCCGAAGACCCGCCAGCGCATGGCGCGCGGCAGCGGGCCGGCCAAGCTGTTCGTGCTCGACACCAACGTGCTGATGCACGACCCGATGAGCCTGTTCCGCTTCGAGGAACACGACGTCTTCCTGCCGATGATCACGCTGGAAGAACTCGACGACCACAAGAAGGGCATGAGCGAGGTCGCGCGCAATGCCCGCCAGGTCAGCCGCGAACTCGACGGCCTGGCCAGCTTCACCCGCGACGACGGCACGCTCGACCCGAAGGTCGGCATCCCGCTGGCCAAGACCGGCCACCGCGACGCCGGCGGCAAGCTGTTCTTCCAGACCACGCTGCTCGACGTCAAGCTGCCGGCCGGCCTGCCGCAGGGCAAGGCCGACAACCAGATCCTCGGCGTCGTGCAGAGCTTGCGCGAACAGCACCCGGGGCGCGACGTCGTGCTGGTGTCGAAGGACATCAACATGCGCGTCAAGGCGCGCGCACTCGGCCTGCCGGCCGAGGACTACTTCAACGACAAGACGCTCGAAGACGGCGACCTGCTGTACACCGGCGTGCTGGCGCTGCCGGGCGACTTCTGGGAACGCCATGGCAAGACCATGGAGAGCTGGCAGCAAGGCGGCTTCACGTTCTACCGGATCAGCGGCCCGCTGGTGCCGGCGCTGCTGATCAACCAGTTCGTCTACCTCGAAACCCCGGGCGCGCTGCCGCTGTACGCGCGCGTGACTGAAATCACCGGCAAGACCGCGGTGCTGAAGACCCTGCGCGACTACACCCACGGCAAGAACGCCGTCTGGGGCGTGATGGCGCGCAACCGCGAACAGAACTTCGCGCTCAACCTGCTGATGGACCCGGACTGCGACTTCATCACCCTGACCGGCACGGCAGGCACCGGCAAGACGCTGATGACCTTGGCCTCGGGCCTGAGCCAGGTGCTCGACGAGCGCCGCTACACCGAGATCATCGTGACCCGCGTGACGGTGCCGGTCGGCGACGACATCGGCTTCCTGCCCGGCAACGAAGAAGAGAAGATGGGCCCGTGGATGGGCGCGCTCGACGACAACCTCGAGGTGCTGGCGCGCAGCGACGCCAGCGCCGGCGAATGGGGCCGCGCGGCGACCAACGACCTGGTGCGCAGCAAGATCAAGATCAAGAGCCTCAACTTCATGCGCGGGCGCACCTTCCTCAACAAGTTCGTGCTGATCGACGAAGCGCAGAACCTGACGCCCAAGCAGATGAAGACGCTGATCACCCGCGCCGGCCCGGGCACGAAGATCGTCTGCCTCGGCAACCTGGCACAGATCGACACGCCCTACCTCACCGAAGGCAGCTCGGGCTTGACTTACGCGGTCGACCGTTTCAAGGGCTGGCCGCACGGCGGCCATGTGATGCTGGCGCGCGGCGAACGCTCGCGGCTGGCCGATTTCGCCAGCGAAGTGCTCTGAAGCGGACAGGCTCGCGAACGCCGGGCTGACGGGGCAGCCCGGCGTGCAGCTTCAGGGGATGTAGTTCAGCGCTTCCGGCAGCGGCCCGACGATCGGCACCTCGAAGTACGGCCCGGCCCCGTCGGGGTCGATGACGGTCGCGCCGAAACTGGCGAAGAAGGCCGCGATCTGCTGCTGCGCGCCGACCGCATAGCCGGCCGCCGCCGGGTTGGCGATGTTGCTCAGGAAGACGTGCGGGTTCTTGCCGACCGCCGGGTCCAGCGCGTAGGCCAGGTCGTTGCGGTAGTAGGTGGCGCGGTCGGCCAGGTCGCCGGCGCGCAGGATCGCGCTCGTCGTCGGGTTGGGCACGGTCTGGTCGCCCTTCGCGAACTGGAAGATCACCGGTTTGGCCGCCTGCCCCGCCGGCGGCTGCTTGCGGATCGCGGCGGCATAGCTGACCGGGCTGCCGGCCTGCTGGATCCACTCGAAGCGGTCGAGCATCTGCGCGATGGCCATCGCGCCGGGCACCGTGTTGACCACCGGCGGCAGGTCGCGCAGCGGGATGTTCTCGTTGAAGACCAGGTTGTACGGCGGCGGCACGCCGGGCAGCGGCGGCAGGTTCAGCAGCGGCGGCTGGCGGGTGGCCAGCGCGATCGCGGTCAGCGGGCGGTAGGCCCCGATCCGCGCGACTTCGGTGATCGAGCCGCCGGCCACGTTCGGCACCCCCGCCTTGATCGACGGCTCGGCGCCGAGCAGGATCGTGCCGTAGATGCCGCCGAACGACTGCCCGGTGTAGTAGATGCGCTGGGCGTCGAGATCGACGCCGCCATCGCCGTCGAAATCGACGCCGGCTTCGATCTGGCGCACGACCTGCATCAGGTCGATGACCGTCTGCCGCAGCCCGTCGCGGCTGCCGATCGACGTGCGCGGCGCCACGGCATTGACGCCTTCGGTGGAGTCGATGACGCCGTTGCCGTCCTGGTCGATGCCGCGGCCGCCGGCCGCCAGCAGCACGGCATCGGCGCCGGCCCGCTGCACGTTCAGCGTGCCCAGAGCCCCGCCAGCGTGGCCGACGACGTTGATCGACAGCGTTGCCAGCCCTTGCGAGGCGAACACCGAAGCCACCGTCCACGGCGCGCCGTACATGCTGTCGCCGAAGCCGTGGCCGAAGATCGCCACCGGCCAGCCGCCGGCCGGCTTGGTGCCGGCGGGCACGAAGAGCTGCAGCAACAGTTCGTTCTCGCCCTGCGGCTGCGGCCTGCCGGCCAGCGTGCTGGTGGCCGGGATGTAGCGCTCCGGCGTCTCGTAGTCGGGCGAGCGGAAACGGCCGTAGGCGACGTGGCCGACGGCGCCCGGCACGACACCCAGCGCCGACAGCGGCAGGGCACTGGGCGTGTAGCTCGGCGCGGTGCCGGTCTGGCGGTTGAACTGGATGCCCTGCAGCGATGCCGTCGGGAACAGCGCGCGCACCGGGCTGCCGGCCGCCGTGCCGATCATGAAGTCCACCGGCGCCGGCCGCGAGTATTTGATCTGGCGGTTGATCTTCGCCAGGTCGGTGCTCGCGCTCTGCGTCGTGAACAGACTCGCGGCGACGATCTTCAGCCGCCCTTCGCCCTGGCTGCGCAGCGCATCGCGCAGCTCGCGCCGGTACTCGCTGGCTGCGCCGTCGCGCCCCACCGGTAGGCTCGCCAGGCCGCTGGCGTCGCGCCAGGCGCCGGCTTCGATCTTGCCACCCTGCGCGTCGTGCACACCGTCGGTCACCAGCAGCAGGTAGCGCGAATGCTGCTGCAGCAACTGGTCGCTTTCGATGACCAGCGTCTTCGTCTGCGGATCCCACAGCACCTGGTTGATGCCGACCCGCTCGCCGCGGCCGGCACCGCCGAGCGTGTCGCCGAGGTTGACCAGGAACACGGTCTCGCTGGTGACCGTGTTCGGGTCGATGTCCCCACTGAACGGTATCGTGATCCGCGGCTGCGTCGAGAAGCCGTCGAGCGTGTTGATGACGTCGATGTCCTGGCAGTCGCTGACCTGCACCGCGCAATCGGGCTTGGGCAGTTGCACCCGGCGCAGCGTGTTGTTCGACGGGTCGGGCACCGTGTAGCGGTTGCTCGGGAACGGCGCGCCGGCGGGGTCGCCGGCGTCGAGGCGCACGCTGACGCCGGCCAACACGGCGGGGGCGAGCAAAGACAAGGTAACGGCGGCCGACAGGCGGCGCCCACGGGCAATGTTCATTCTTTGTCTCCATCGGCGGCCCGACACGGGCTCTGCGCGGCGTTATAGGCCTGCGGACAAGCTTGTGCCAGCGGCGGAACCCGCGCCCGCCTTGTCGCCGATGCGACAAGCGCTACAGCTCGCGCACGCGCAGAAAGCTGGCGAAACGCGGCACGCCGCCGGCCGTGCTGCCGCGGTGGGTGTAGGTGACCACCGTGCCGGGGGCCGGCGGCTGCCCACGCTGGGCGTCGCTGAAGCCGGTGCCGATCAGGAACTCGGCGCCGTCTTCGCTGCGCACGCGCAGAGCGCCGAGCCGGCCCTCGTGTTTGCCGCGGCCGGCGACGTGGCCGACGACCACCGCTTCGGCGTCGTTCAGCGGCTTCAGCTTCAGCAGCGCGTCGCTGCGGCCGGGCTGCCACAGCGCATCGGCCCGGTGCAGCACCAGCCCTTCGCCGCCGCCGCTCACGGTCTCGTCGAGCCGGCGGGCCAGCGCCGCGCGGTCGGCGATGCGCGACTGCGGCACGGCCACGAGCTGCGGCCAGCCGATGGCCCGGGCCAGTGTTTCGATGCGCGCCGCGCGTTCGCCGAAGGCACCGGCCGTGCCGGGCTGGTCGAAGACCATGTAGCGCAGCGATTGCCACTCGGCATCGACCGGCGCGGTCTTGCGAACGATGCCCGACAGCAGCTCGAAGCGGCCGCGGCCGAGCCACAACTCGCCATCCAGCGGAACTAGCGGCTGGCTCGGCAGCCGGGCCAGAAACCAGGCCGGCGCATGCACCCGCAGGCCGCTGCGAAAACGCAAGGAGTGGCCATCCCACAGCGCGCGAACGCCGTCGAACTTCTCGCTGACCAGCCAGCCGGCCGGGTCGATCTCGGCCGGCGCTTCGCGCGCCAGCATCGGCGCTGGCGCGGCTGCGATCGAAGGCGTCGCGACGGCGGCCGCCAGCCAGCCGAGAAAGCCGCGCCGCGATGGGCAAAGGTGCTGCTGCATGACCCGACTCCCGCTTCGGTGTTTCGATGCAGCAGTGTCGGGCTGCCGGCCGCCGCAATCCATCGCTCGGCGGCGGGAATCAGGGGTAGCAAAAGGGGGCCCTCTAATGGGGGCGGGCCGCCTCCAGCGCCTTCTTCGGGTTCATCAGGTTGCGCCGCCCGTCGGGCGTGCGCTCGGCGGTGTCGACGATGATCCGTATCACCTCCTCGGGCTTCAGCTTCGGGTTCACCGCCAGCAGCTTGGCCGCGAGGTTCGTGACCTGAGGCGCCGCCATCGAGGTGCCCGACAGGCGCACCCGCCGGCCGCCCGGCAGGTAGCTTTCGACCTGGTAGCCGTTGGCGTGCACCTTGACCATCGCGCCGTAGCTCGTGAAACCGGCTTCGTCACCGGCCCCGTCGACCGCACCGACCGTCAGCAGGTTGGGCAGCACGATCGCCGCCGGCACGTCCTCGACGAAGCCTGGGTCGTTGTTGCTGTTGCCGGCCGCGGTGACGAACAGGATCTCCGGCGCGCCGGCGAAGGCCTGCGTCAGCGCCTTCTTGCTGATCTCGAAATACTCGCGCGCCAGCGCCTTGCGCGCCTCGGGCGTCTTCGCCGTGCCGCACTGTTCGAGCGCGCCTTCGATGCCCTTGACGTTGCCGCCCCAGCTCATGTTGACCACGCGCACCTTTTGCGCCTTGAAGAAGGCCACCGTCGCCTTCGCCGCCGCCGCGTCGCGCAACGCGCCGTCCTCGCTCGGGCAGGGGTCGGGCTGCAGCTTGGGGTCGAACTCGAGCCGCGAGACGACCAGCCGCGCGAACGGGTTGCCGGCCAGGGCGATGCCCGACACATGGGTGCCGTGTTCGAACTGCCCGATCAGGCTGAGCTCCTCGATCGTCCTCTTGTAGTCGGCCGGCGCCAGGTTCGACAGCATCGTCTTGACCTCGGTCGCCTCCGGGCTGTCGATGTTCGACTGCAGGTCGGAGAAGCCCTTGGTCCGCGCCGTCATCTGCGGCAGCTTGTCCTGCACGTCCTTCGGCAGCGGCACCAGCAGGCTCTTCGACGGCCGGCTGTCCTTGTCGAAGGCGATGAACAGCGGCCGGCCTCGGCCGTCGCGCGCGACCTGCTTGCCGAACAGCGCGGTGTCGACGCCGCTGTCCCAGACGGAAAGGCGCACCGGCGCCAGGCCGGCGTCGGGTGCCAGCTGGACGTCGCGCGCGGCCCAGATGTCGCTCTTCACGACGCGGTGGGCGTCGAGGTAGCTGCTGAACGAATCGATGAAAGTCTGCTTCAGCGGCAGTGTCGCGAGCAGCGTGTAGCGCGTGCCGACCAGCCCCGGCGCGAACTCCGAACTCAGCTCGCCGGTCCGGCTGGCGATCGGCTGCATGACTTCGCGCACGCGGCCGAGG
>Ga0307513_10005892_pt1 | contig 16091 bp, 7 predicted proteins | sample 15_EM_MG_FD_202174 | JGI IMG/M metagenome (GOLD analysis project Ga0307513, IMG submission 202174) | Populus trichocarpa ectomycorrhiza microbial communities from riparian zone in the Pacific Northwest, United States - 15_EM | ecosystem: Host-associated > Plants > Roots > Unclassified | place... | reverse complement strand
AAGATGTAATGGTGAATTGACTGCCTGTTTCATGGTTGTAAGATATTATTATTCTTTGATGGTAAAGTATATGGGTGGTATGGAAGAAACTTCAAGGATAGATTTCCATTTGTTATTTGCTGACTTTCAAGTTGCAAGCTGATTTTCCTTGTTTAGAAAAGGATGAAGAGATGAAGCTCTTATTAAAAAAAAAAGAAAAAAAAATGTGACAGACGTGCACATGAGGGCTCGAACCTAGGAGCAGTGGAAGGAGACAAGCCCCTCCCACCGCCAGGCCAAGACCCTCAGTGCTTTTTTTGCAACTTTGCATGTGTCATTTATGGCTTCTTCTTTTTTTTTATGGTCTTTTCTATTTGTATATTCTCGGAAGTTCAAGGTTTCGGTCAGATTTCCGAACAGTTCAATTTAATGAGATAAAGTTTGAATTTGTAGCGCAAAGACACAATTAAAAGAGAAATGACCAAGCTAAAAAATGTGGCTCATTTGAAATTTGGGTGAAGAATTTCATTTTTATTATTGTGATATCACGGTCACACAAATTAATTATTCTAGCTTAAATAAACAAGATAGTATAAAGTAAGCAATAGATCGATTCCATAAGAAAGGTTTAATTCAAGTTTTTACGCTAGATGATATGAAATTGAAGGGGTTTTGAACACAAATTAATTATTCCAGCTTAAATAAACAAGATAGTATAAAGTAAGCAAGAGGTCAATCCCACGAGAAAGGTTTAATTCAAGTTTTTACGTTAGATGATATGAAATTGAAGGGGTTTTAAAGTTATATAGGTTATGCTATGGTAAACAAGATAAAGCAATCACGCTGAATTAAATAAATCTAAAACTTATCAAGAGAAAAACATTGGTCTCAAGTAAATGGTTACCTATAAAAATCAGAACTGATCATTGAAACGATACGTCAATTTATATTCTGAATATTTATCTTTTCTTGACATTAGTTAGTTAACCGATCTGCAGTGCAACTAACCCTAACTATTAAACAACCATAGTGTCCGCACTTGTAATTTAATTCAATAGTAGCCTTAAGAACTAGATATGATGATAAATCTAGATAACATAATTGTTTGCAGTCTATGTTTGATTTGATTGAATGTTTTCTCTAAGATTAATAATATAGATCCACCATAATTATTAAACTTAGTTGCTTCACAAGTTTAGATATTACAACTCCGATTTTGATAGCAAACTTAGTAATAGATGGGTTAGAATAATAATTTAGAGTCCGCTCTAACAATCAAACTAAACAATAATAGGAAATAATCATAGGAAAACAAACATACTCATCATAGAAACTGAAAAGAAAAGGTAAAATAGATCTCACAGTTTTTAAAATCCGAAGGTTTCTATGTCCTTGCAATCAAGAAAAAGAACTTAGCCTTGCATATCTATCGAAAAACTAATGAAGAGAAAAGATGAATACATGATTTCAGGTATAGGAGGAAAAGGTGGAGTTTTTTTTCTCTTTCTGGCTGCCCCTCCCTTCCTTTTTCTCTTTCTTTTTTATTTGATAGGAAACCATAATCCCTACTTCCCTACAAAATAGTCCTTTTCTAAGTAGACAATTTACATTTAAGTAGTGCAAATAAAATCTTCAAGCTTTGACTTTGAATTTAGAGAAGTTAAATTTTCTAAATAAAGACTTGGATGTTAGTTTGGATGCTTGGGAAGTAAATTGAACTTGTTTGTTCACAAAACTTGTATGCTGGTCGAATTTATAAATCGTCTTAGAAAAATCATATCTCTCTCATTTGAGCTCTTTTTCTGCTGAAACTTGGTAGGTTGATAGGTCTTCAAGTCAGGAATCCAATAAAATTAAGTTTGTATCATATGGATTTCTTTAACTCAAGATATTCAAGTCAAAATGACTGAAAGTCAACACTGGCAGAATGTGAGATTTATCTTTGAAGGCTGCAATTTCCATGCTTATTTTTTTTTAATTTTTCTTTCCATATATGTATAGAAAAGTATGAATTTTAGCTTTTTAATTTCACTAGAATCACTTCATTTCGACCTCTAGACCTCAGGCTCTGCACAAAACATCGATCGGAGGTCAAATCTATCAATGTTCGACATGGGCTGGAATATGGTTTGAATTATCTCCAATTTACTTTTTTTTTTAAATCTTACATCCAAAAGTACATTAAAAATATAAAATAAAGAATATCAAGGCATTATATATATAAAACATAGGCAAAATACTAGGTAAATGTGGGTTAAACTATCAAATAATATGGTTGCATCATTTATTCACATATTCTCCATTAACTCCTCATTTGGTTCCTTTAGTTTTAACATTTTATGTTTTGGTCCAAAACTATTTTTTTCACGTTTTAGTCATTGGGTTTACAATAAGAGAAAAATCAAAGGAAAATGAGGGACGTGAGAGAAAGTTATCGATTAATAATATTTTGACAATAAAAAAATTGATCTTTATGTCAATGAGTTCTATTTGATGAAAGGAGCTTTATTGATGTGTTTCTTACCTTTGATCTTGCTAGAAAAAATAGATAAGATCTCTGGATCTTTATTTATATTTAGGATGATGTTTTGGCTTTTTGACAAATAAAGGGTTTGTTAGAGGTTATATATTAGTTTGTGGAGGTTTATAGGGTGTTTCTTTGGTATTTTTAAGTAAAAAACGGGTTGAATTATTTTTTTTTGGGTCTAATAAATAAGGACCTTACTTTCTAGTTACATCAAGTTGCCTAAAGTCTACTAGTAAGTGACGCGTCATTTACCACTATAGACGCCACATCGTACTCTTATTTTTTTTTTTTTTAAGATGGCCAAGCATGTGGACTTGGCCTCCTTTGTTATGGGCCAAGTGTGTAGGCCCACCCAAGCCCAATTACACAACCTCTTTTTGTTAAGGTCTTTATGGTTTTTTCATTCTATTTTAATTAAATTTTATTTAAATAAATTACTTAAAAATATATCTAGGACATCATTTTATTAAATATTGTTCTATTTTTACTTGGATTTCAACTAAGACTATAGTGTTCTTTTTATAATATTAGTGAGTGTTCTTTTTATACACTCTTTCATGATTTTTTTAAAAAAACTCTTATTCATTGACTTTTCTATACATGTCTATTTTTATTATTGTATAATTAAATAAAAAATAGACTTAAAAAGTTCATTGTGGAATCACTCGAGCAATGTATTATTCTTATATTGTTTTAATATATTCATGTCAAGATTATAAAAAAGAACCTCATTAATAAGATGAATGAGTTTTAATTGAAGAGACCTTTTTTTATCATTATTTCAAATCGTTCAAATTCGTTTTTGATATTTATTCTAATTGCTCTCAATTTTTATCAAATAAAGCATATAGTGAAAAAAAAAACTATATTCTTTTAGAGAAAAATATATTTATAAGAAAAGAAGGAATTATACATGCAAATTACTTTTTTCATTGAAATTTAAATTATTAATTTTCTTATAAGAAAAATTGACATATAATTAAATAAACAAAATTGATTAACTCCTCTTTGCATGAGATCAACTATCTTAATCTGTATCTATCTCTTGAATTTTCAATTTATTTTTTAGCTAGCGTTAATGACTCTTTTTAACATTTATTCACACATATAATTCTTGATTTATTTGATTAAACGTATGTGTTAACTTTTTATTTAACAATTAAATTTTTTTCTTTAAGCTAAAAAACACACTTAAAACGCCTGAACATTTTTTTATGTTAAAAATTAACTTTTGATTCGACCCGAATTGAAGCACATGTAAGATGACTAGTAAAATGTGTAAGGAAAAGAAATATATTGTCATACGTAAAAGAAAGCAATAAGTAGCATAAAATTATGAGTAAATTGTATAATAAATTATGTATATAAGACTAACCATTGTTTTAAGCTATTAGATGATATATTTATATTTTTATAGAGATAAAATCTCACATAAACATAAAATCTTAATCTTAAACAAACAATCTATAACATATAAAGATTATACAATTTTAATCTTAGCATAATTTGCACTTATTTACTTGCACACATTTTTCTGGCAGACATCTCTATAATAACATATGCTTATATCAATTTATAATATCCATAAGTTAGGTTTTTTATATATATATATATATATATATATATATATATATATATAGGATTTGATTAATCAATCACTTAATGTGAAACTTAATCTCTTAGATGATTTTCGAGCTTAACCTTCTTTATTGGTTGATGTTTAATTTTATTTTTCTTCATTATTTTTCTTAAAAACTAACAATAAACTATATTGTTCTTAATCACATAATACATGAATAGTTTAACTTTGATATAAATAATGCATCCATATTTCTTTATTTAATATAAATGAAAGAATATTGATTTACCTTTTTTATTTCAATCAATCATAAAATTGACCATGAATGACATGGAAAATCAAGAATTGTTTTTCCAAAATGTCCACCATATTTCATTGTCTAACATGTTAGACATTTAAGAAATTTCTAAATAAAATGTTTTCTAGCTTTTTGGCATGATATTACAAGTATAAAAACTATAATTTTGATTTATAGTTAATTTATCAATTCAATCAATTAACTTTCTATCCTTTCATCTTCTTTAAAAAAAAGCCCCCGATCCTTATTTGAAGAAACCAAAGATTTCTAAAAAAATGGATAAACCTTAACCTTACTTCTCTCTTTAAACACATAAATGACATCTTCAAGCTCAAAATAAAACCCTTCTCTTATCACCCACTTCTAGCATTACATAGATTGTATCACTAATATACACTGATCTATCATCAGCATTTCCCTAAAAATACTGATTCAAGAATGTCTTTGGGCAATATCAAGAAGAAATTCTATAAGAAGGAGATAACTTGTTTGCCTTAGATATATAGAGAAAGGCTTTTACTCTAGAAAAATCAAGGGAACCTCAATATATAAAGAGAATAAAACCACACTTTGATGAAGAATGAAAATGCTAATAGATCTTTGACATAATCCAACTATATAAGATTACCACTAAGCCTAGCAAGGAAATGTGACAACTTTATCATTTTTTTAGTCAAATCAAATAACATCTTTATGTTTAGGTATATGATGCAAATTATATTTCTATATAATTTGGCTTTGATAGGAGCCTATACTCAAGAGGTTAGCTTTGTGCATCCATATAATTTATTATAGGTCAATTTGAAGATTTATTGGTAAGTACTCCTAAATATAGTGTTATTTTTAAGGAGAAGAAAGTAACCAAATTTTCCTTCTAGATAGAACATGTGGCTTTTTTTTCTCTTTTAGGTATATAGATATTTAATTTTTTCCAGGTCTTATAAATTAAATAAGGCCTAGTTAAATATAGTGGTGACCTTGGCTAATGGTAGGACCATTGTCCTAAGACCTTTTATGTTAAATCATATATATATATGGTATTAGAGGAATGCCAAGTGAGAGGTGAAGACCAACCACCCTTTCAAGATAAAAGAAAATTTTTATTGAATTTTATGGTGGATTTAAGCATGAGAAACTATAAATTTCCATGAATCTAGTGTTGTGTAGTCGAATTTGGACTCCCTATTAATTTATAGAGGACAAATTTTGATGATGATCCCTTTCCACAACTTTCCTTTCAAGAGATACCTAGATATTTTTCTATCTGTGACAAGGAGTGACCGATCCATGGTCATTTTAGTGTCTATGAGAACATGCCCTAGATGGCTATTGATTCTTAAACGTCAAAGGATAAATTGTAAGGGAGAGGAGAACATTGTAGTGTGAAAAATTATTCTAACCTAAAAGGATCTACAGTTTAGTTTAGTTTAGTGATATATTTATTATAAAGGAACAACTATTTTTCTTATGAGCCCTATAACCTCTATTTTGTGGCAAGACAATCGAAGTTTGTATAATGTGTTTCATTTCTAATGTACTATATCATTAATAGTTCTAATCTAGACAATAATTTTCAAAATTCTAAAGGAAGTGAAAAATGTAACATAGTTAACAAAAAATAATTTTGGATTCTATAGTGTGAGAGACTTTATGCTAATATTAGGAAATTAATTAAGGTTTTTCCTATTGTACAAGAAAGCTATATATATGTCATCTTAAACCTTTTTTAAAAAAAGATGGCTAAGAAACTTTTATATGATGAAGAACATTTTACAAAAGATGGTAAGAGAAGACCTATTAAAAATTTAGCCAGTAGATTAGCTAGGAAATTGAGCAAAAAAAACTTTTGGTGAGAAATCTTTATGCTTTAGTTATTCATTATACCTTATTGGATAACTTGTCTTCTAATATATTTTCTTATTTTTTAGCGTCATAATCTATAAGGGCTCCTTCTTTAAAGGTCTTTCAACCTACCAATTATTTATAGCACACTATTGTTGAAAAACAAAAAGATAATGCTTATAGGAAAAGCTAAACTTATATATATATGAATGATTTCTCTATAGAGATTATAGAAACATAATGAATTACAAATATTGTGGAGATCATGAAGTGAATAAATAAGGAGGATCCTAGCAGAGAGATCCCAGCAGAGGATCTCTCAGTGAAGAGATCTCAGCAGGATCTCTGCATCTGCATATCTCTATATCTCATCATCCCCCCTCAAGCTCAAGGTGGGGCAGGACTGAGACAGAGCTTGCCATGATTTAGAATAAATTTTGTAGCACAAAGGGATTTGGTAAAAATATTCGTAATTTGATCCGATCCTGGAATGTATGCCAAAGAGAGAACACCACTCGCAACCCATTCATTAATAAAGTGAACATCAATTTTGATGTGTTTTGTACGGTGATGGAACATTGAATTCTTGGCTAAATGAATGGCACAAATATTGTCACTATAAAACGTAGGAGGATGGACACAATAGCCAATACTCTTGAGTAAATGCACAAACCACATAAGCTCACCTGTAGTTGAGGTTAAGACACAGTATTTAGCCTCACCTATCGATCGAGACACAATAGCTTGTTTCTTAGCGCCTTAAGATATCAAATTATTGCCCAAAAAGATAGCAAAACCAGTAGTGGAATGTTTGTCATCCCTGCAACTAGCCCAATCGACATCACAAAAACCACGAAGTTTATGAATAGGGGTACGGACGTAGTGAAGACCAACATTGAGAGTACCCTTCAGATATTGAAAAATCCTCTTAACAACAATAAGGTGAATGTCATGGGGTGCTTGCATGAATTGACAGACTTGATGAACAACATCGGAGATGTCGAGTCTGGTTAGAGTAAGATATTATAATGAGCCAATCAAACGGTGATAAAGGAAAGGATTAACTAAGGGAGCACCATCAACAACAGACATAAAAGGCCCCGATGCTCGTGGAGTGCTTACAAGTTTGGTGCCATCAAGACCAAACTTTTGAAGAAGAGACAATAAATACCTTGTATGAGTGACAGTGGACTCATCGCAAGCGATTTGAAGACCTAAGAAGTAATGAATGTCATCAAGATCTTTCATATGGAAGATGACAGATAGGTGTGCAATAAACTTGTCAATCTGTGAAGAGGAACTTCCTATTAAAAGAATGTCATTAACATAAATAAGTAAAAGAAGAATGCCTGATCCTTGAGTGCGAGAATAAATATTGATCATAGGGACATTATATGAATCTCATTTGCTGGATATAAGTACTGAATTTTAGGTACTAGGCGCGAGGGGCTGCTTTAAACCTTACAAAGCTTTATGGAGATGATAAACATGATCTGGATGGGAGAAATCCTCAAAACCTGGGATTGAGCCAAATATACTTGTTCGTGTAGGTCACCATGAAAAAAGGCATTACTAACATCTAGTTGTCTGACAGACAAGCTTTGCTATAGCCCAATGGTAAAGATTAACTAAATAGTACTTGGTTTGATGACTGGACTAAAGGTTTCATCATAATCTAGGCTTGGTTGTTGTGTAAATCCACGAGTCACTAGTTGAGCTTTATACCTTTCAATAGAGTTATCAGATCGTGTTTTGATTTTGAACACCCATTTACTACTGATAACATTCATGTTTGGCTCTCTAGGTACCAAATTTCAGGTGTTGTTGATGTGAAGAGCATCCATTTCAACTTGCATTACTTGATGCCATTGTAGATGTTGAAGTACGCTAGGTCTTGTTATTGAGTGATAAGGTCAGCAACAAAACAAGCAGGTATTGAATATTGTGAAGAGAACAATACCTTAGGTTTTAGCTTCCCTATTTGAGCCCATGTAACCATATGATGATGTCGTTGTGGAGCAACTATGGGAGAAGCCTCTGGTGCTAAAGTATTGAATTCTGGTGCAGTGAATGGAGGAATTGGTTCAGGAATTGGAGACTGAGATACTGATACACTTTGGACAATTTTTGCTGGAACATAATGTATTATTTGTTGAGCTGAGACAGTTGTTTTTTCAGTCATGGTCTTGAGTAGTCAAGGAAGTGCTCTGACTTTAAATAACTGAGAAACATATGTGTCAAGTTTCTGCATGCATCTGTAGGGAAACTGAAATTCATTAAATTTCACATGACGAGATATGTAGAGGCGACTTGTCTAAGGTTCAAGACAGAGATATCCTTTGTGATTATTTGAATAACCAAGAAACACACACCATGTGGATTTAAAGTCCAATTTTGATCGACCAAATTGTGCAAATAATGGGTAGCAGGAACACCCAAAAACTCGTAGGGAATTATAAGCAGAAGCATAACTGAAAATAACTTCATGCGGTGAGTTGTAACCAAGAATTGAAGTAGGTAGACGATTTATTAGAAATATTGCAGTATGAAAAGCTACTATTTAGAATTGTATCGGAACAGAAGCATGCGATAACAATGTTAATCTAGATTCCATAATATGCCATTGACGACGTTCAGCCAATTCATTTTTTTCTGGTGTTTATGGACATAAGAATCTATGAATGATACCGTTACTTTTTAAAAGATTGTGCATGCTTTGATTAACAAAGTCACCACCCCTATCACTTTGAGTTATTTTAACATAAACATCAAATTGTTTTTCCATTTGCTTGAGGAATGTAGAAAATATTGTTGCTATGTCAAATTTACGATTCATAAGAAAGAACCATATATATCAAGAATATTCATCAATAATGATTAATAAAACTGATAGCCATCATAAGAAGAAACAGATGCAGGACCTCATACATCTGTGTGAAGTGTATGCAGAAAAGAAGTAGCATAGGATTTACAAGATTCAAATGGTAACTTTGTTGATTTTCCCAAAACATAGCCTTCACATAAAGCATTTTGTTTATTTATAGATGGTAAACATAACTTTATAAGAATCCGGGCTTGAGGATGTCAAGTCGTGCAAGCCATAAGTTGCTAGATACTTTATTAGCTAAAAAACTGACTGGAGATGTTGAAAGTTGTTACAGGTTGATCGAATACAACCCATCCTTTATGGAGCCTTAAAGACTACCTATTTCATCTTCATGTCCTTGAAAACAAATCCCCATGGATAAAACAAAAAATAACAATTATTTTTCTCTTGTAAATTGAGAGACAGATGGTAGTTTCTTCTTAATTGTAGGAACCACATGAACATCATTTAACTTCAGATTAGTGGTAAGAAAAATAATGTGTCCAGTGCTAGTGATAGGCAAGTCATGACCATTACCAACCATGAAAGAATTATTGCCAAGATAAGAGTTAATACCTTGAACTTCATTTGTGTTAGAGGTCATATGTTGGTTTGTACCAGTGTCAGAATACCAGCTCTCTTCTGCAGTTTCTCTAATTTTGATAGTAGCTAAAGCTTTGTACTGATCTTCCAAAAGCAAAACATTTGTCTGCTTTGTGATTAGGCCCCCCACATTGAAAACAAGTGATGCCACCATATCCACGACCACCATGATGTGAGAATTGTTTCTGACGAGTTCCAGATGAGCCTATATTAAAGTGAGGGAATCGAGTCTTTTTAGCTCGTGATGATAAAGTATTGCCCGTGGAATTTCTTCTAGTGAAACTGTGATTATTGCAGCCTTGAGTGTCGGGGTTCACCCATGGCTATGAGTTTTTTCAGCCACGATTTGTATAAAAAATAATGTTGGAAATAGTTGCTCGTGCTCCTTGAAGTTGAATTTCAAATTCACGGAGTTTGCCAATAACTCCTTCAAGAGATGGAAAAATATCTCTTGCATTCAATGTTGCTACTATAAGATCAAATTCAGATCCTAATCCTTGAAAAATACAAATGATGAACTCATCGTCATCCATTGGTTTTCCTGCACAATAGAGAGACAAAGCCAAAGATTTTGTTTTGTGTAAGTAATATTAGTGTAAACTTATATAAATGAGAACCAGACTCTAATGCCAATTGTTGTTATAGGATTAAGGCAATAATAACACCTAAATGGGTGAATTAGATGTTCCACTAATATTAACAAATATTGCAATTAATTCAAAAAAAACAATTAAACACAATTAACCAACAATATAATTAAATTGCGTAAAGTAAAAGGATAAGGAAGAGAGATTGCAAACTCAATTTTTAATATGGTTCAACAAACTCACATCCACACCTCACGCACCAAGCCGGTCTTTAGTATTATATTATTAACTAATCCAAGCCAGAGATTTCAATGTCCTTGATGAATTCTTATTGAGGCCTTTTTTTTCACCACTTGAAGAAATATCAACTTCAAGATTTTTTACCTTGGTGATGCATCTCACCAATAACCAAGAGTTTTTCTCCTAAACTCTTGAAGATTTACAATTGTTTGAAATGTAACAACACTCTTTCAAAGAGTAGATAATACAATTGAAAACTATGATGTCTATAACTCACTAAACAACATTTGGTATCACCAAACGATCAACTAGTTCACGCATAATTCTAGTTTTGATAGTTTAAACCTGATGAATTCTTAGAACCGTTTTATCAATCCTTTTAAAATGTATGCAAAGTGAAATGTGTGAATTTATTTTTGTTAGTGTTATCAAGTAGGATATAAAGATTTATATGTGAGCACTAAAATGAAAAATTTATTTTGCTTCCTTTTTGGACTTGATCCATGCTTGTTGATGTATTATTACATGTTTAAAGCTTCTTTTCAACTAAGCATATTATTAATACAATTTTGATATTATTATCATCATCAAAATATATAAAATCATAAATATATTACCTAAAGATCAATATAAACAACCACCTATTTTCTCTTTGGTCGTTTGTCCTTTAATTTTAGTTTTTGTTAACAATTTTGAAATAATTGACAATCAACTTGGCTAGAAAAAGATTCAGTAAAAAAAAAAGATTAAAATGAAAAAAAAAGACCACTTCTTTAATCAATAATGATTTGTAAAAAGATGGATAATGCAGGTGTGTCTAGTAAATGGCCTTTAGGCTTAGTTCCTTTTTTTTTTGTTGATATATATATTCCATAAAAAACCCAAGAAAACCACAATATGTATAAACACAAAGAATTAGTAAATAAATATATATTTAAAAATTGTAGATATAATTATTATAAAAATCCATGGGTCATTATTAAAAGAGTCATGTCAAAACGATAAGTATATTTATTGACTCCTAAATGTAAACTACTGTTGCCAATTCGTTCACCATCATCTTTTCCCAATATCTTTTGTCATTTGTGGATGTCTTATTGTTTTCTCTTTGCATGCTGACAAGTCACCTTCTCCTAAAATAGGAGAACCATTCTATGCGTTTTGCTTCTCTCAATGCGCCCCCCAATCATATCATGACAAGCGGACTGTTGCCAGATTGTTAGTGCTCATGGCGGGACCCCATTCTAGCTGTCTTCCAACCAGCACTCATCACCTTTTACTTAGTGGCTCGAGCCATCCCGATTCCATCACTGACTGGGCAGATAGGGATCTCTAGTCCAACTCAATAGTTAATTTTCCACATATTATCTGATATGTTTGTTTTAGTAAGATTAATGGTCGGTATCTCTGTCTATATATATATTAACACATTAAAATTATTAACACGAAAACAAACTTTCTAAATATATCTTAGGAAAACATAAAGAAAAAAAAGAAAATTTCATAATTGAAAATCAAAATTCAAGTTAGAAGAATAATTATTGGCAAGTGAATTTCAATTTAGAAAAAGAGAGAGATATGATTTAAGGACATTATATTCATCGATCCTTGAACATATTTCTCCATGTCAGAATTTTCTTAAAATTCATATATCCTTATATATTTATAAGGATATAAAAGTTTAGAATTTTTTAAAAAATTAACCGATTCTAAGAACAAAAAAACTAAAAAAATTAAAAAAATTCAGAAAGACAAAAACTTTGAACATTTCAAAAAATTTAAAATAATTCATAGAAAGTATAGAAAAAACATAGAAACTAATGAAAAAGTTTTAGAACTCGTGTCCTGCAAAATCAGATCGGTTTTTTAACCTTTAGATTTTACTAGGTACTTTCATTTTTTTTCTTTTTTCTTTTTATTGTTATTATGTTTTATATAAAGTTTTCAAGTTTCTTTAATTTTTTATAGTTACGTTTCACCCTTTTTTTATGTTCTTATAGTTTGAGGAGTATTTTATCAAAAAATAAAAATAAAAATATATGGGAGAAAATAATAAATATATAAGGATGAACATGTCAAAGAATACTATCGAATATATAAAAATAAATCGGTCAATTACTCCTATAATCAAATATAATGAGGAACTCATTCGCAACTAAAACAATTAAATAAAAAAAATGGTTCACCATAACACAAATGGAACTCCCTCACCAATCCTTTTACCTCGGGGCATTATTGTTATTGTACAGACTTCCATGAACTGAATACACGAAGCTTTCATTAAAATACCAAGTAACGACAATAGAAACCTCTCTCAGCTCATCATCCAGTCAAATAATTTAATAACCTTAAGTCAGCTGCTCTCACCGTCAAGATAACAAAATTCAAAACGCAAGTTAGATTAGGTAGTGTTTAGCTTATGCGATTGCAGTTTTTTTTAAAATATTTTAAATAAGTAATTTTAAAAATATAAACTGTTTAGTTAAAATTGTTGTGAGATAAACAAATTATTTTAGTTTTCTATAAAATTAATGTTTGAAATCTAATTATATGTGGGGTTCAATTTAAAAATATAAATTATTTGACTAATCAAACAATTTTTTCTTTATAATAAAATAAAAAAAATCATTAAAAATATTATCAATTTAATATTTTTAAAAAAATAAAAAAATTCTTATGATTATATTAATCATTTTGGATGACCGAAACAATATTAAGGGGAAATAAATTATTATTTTTATTTAACAATAACAATATTTTTGAACAGAAAGATTTTAAAAACACACTCTTCCATAAATCTTTTCTTCTAATGTAAAAAAAAAACCCTTAGGGATTGATGACGTGTTTTCTAAAAAATAATTAATCATGAATACAAAATCCAACACATATTTTATAATATACTTTTTTAATATTAAGATAGTGATATATTGAATAATTATTTTCTCAAATATTGTAACAACAACATGTTGGATCGACCTGAGTCAATCAAGGTTAACCAGCTCAATTTACGACCTAAATCATAAGACCATGATAATCCATCAAAAGCAAATAAAAAAATTAACAAGGCTCAATACCCAAGGAACTGAATGTTGAAGGACTAAATTAAAAATTAGAAATATTCAATTAAAAGAGACAAAAAAAAGACCCAAGTGAATCTAGTTCAACCTGTTAAACTCGTGATTTGGGACATGCATCAAATTGAATTTAATAACATTTTATCTCTTAAATTATTCTTTATTTAATTACACAAAGTGTGGGCTGAAAAAATAAAAAATAGACCTTTTTTAAAGTTAGATAAACAAAAAGGTTTTTTTTAATGAAAATAACAAAAAGAGAAACTTAAATGACAAAGGATGAATATTTTCTTTAATTTTAAAGAGCTAAAAAAGCATTAAACAAAAAAAAATACCATTTTAAAAAATATCAATTAGGCAAAGTGCGCATACCAAGCCACACATCTGGCCTATAAACATACCTATGGCCGACATGTTAAGCCTTTTTTTTCCTAATCATAGAGGGTGGACAACGCATCCTCTGCTCACTATTTAAAAAATAAAATGAGGCAGAAGACATGTCATCTACGTCTCCAGAATCCAACGAATAGAGAGTTGCTGAAAAATCATGGTAGTGGTATTTTTTCCATAAAATTTATTTTTTCAATCTATTTGTGACCTAAAACACCTAGAAAATACCCTAAAGACCTTGTTAAGCTTGTTTATGGGATCAAATAACCTAAAAACACGTCCATAAACCCAAAATCAATCAGAATTCAAAAACCTTGTTGAGCTCAAATCTGTCATCTCAAGCAATAGGAAAACCAAATAACACCCCATTAGAACTCCTCTCATCGATTGGAACCTATTAACATCAAAATTGACTTTTTTAATGGCCTAAATTGATGTTAACAAATATTTTCTCTCCCTATCATTGGAATCTAACGACTTTATCCCTCCACTCTAAAACAAAGACTAAGAAATAAGAAAAATAAAATTTTGGACTAAAATGCATTTTAAAAAACTAAAAGGGATGAAAAGTGATAAAGTGGAGAGTAGAAGGAGTAAAGTATATTTTTGAAAACTGTTGTTCTAGGATTAAGGCAACAATAACACCTAAAAGAGTTGAATTAGGTGTTCAACTAATATTTATAAATATTGTGATTAATTTAAATAAAAAATTAAACACAATTAACCAACAATATATTATCAAAATTAAGACAAGAGTCTTCTAAGATTTGTTTCATCCATAAACTTTGTGCACAACAACTACCCGCTATAATATATTCGACTTCAGTTGTTGATAGGGCTACTGAGTTTTGTTTTTTACTAGCCCAAGATACTAGTGATGATCCTAAAATAACAAGTTTCACTAGTACTATTTTTATCAACTTTACACCCGATAAATCCAGCATCTGAATAACTAATCAAATTCAACTCGTTTCCTTTCGAATACCATAACCCTAAATCAATTTTACCATGCAAATATCAAAGAAATTCATTTTATAGCACTAACATGGAATTCTTTAGGACATGTTTGAAAAATCAAAGGAAAATGAGGGACGTGAGAGAAAGTTATCGATTAATAATATTTTGACAATAAAAAAATTGATCTTTATGTCAATGAGTTCTATTTGATGAAAGGAGCTTTATTTAGGTGTTTCTTACCTTTGATCCTGCTAGAAAAAATAGATAAGATCTCTGGATCTTTATTTATATTTAGGATGATGTTTTGGTTTTTTGACAAATAAAAGGTTTGTTAGAGGTTATATATTAGTTTGTGGAGGTTTATAGAGTGTTTCTTTGGTATTTTTAAGTAAAAAACGGGTTGAATTTTTTTTTTTTTGGGTCTAATAAATAAGGACCTGACTTTCTAGTTGCATCAAGTGGCCTAAAGCCTACTAGTAAGTGATGCGTCATTTACCACTATAGACGCCACATCGTTCTCTTATTTGTTTTTTTTTTTTAAGATGGCCAAGCATGTGGACTTGGCCTCCTTTGTTATGGGCCAAGTGTGTTGGCCCACCCAAGCCCAATTACACAACCTCTTTTTGTTAAGGTCTTTATGGTTTTTTCATTCTATTTTAATTAAATTTTATTTAAATAAATTACTTAAAAATATATCTAGGACATCATTTTATTAAATATTGTTCTGTTTTTACTTGGATTTCAACTAAGACTATAATGTTCTTTTTATAATATTAGTGAGTGTTCTTTTTATACACTCTTTCATGATTTTTTTTTTAAAAACTCTTATTCATTGACTTTTCTATACATGTATATTTTTATTATTGTATAATTAAATAAAAAATAGACCTAAAAAGTTCATTATGGAATCACTCGAGCAATGTATTATTCTTATATTGTTTTAATATATTCATGTCAAGACTATCAAAAAAATATTTTTTATTAAAACTTGTGTTTTATGATTCTAATAAGCTTTTATTTTAATAAAATAAGTATTATGCTAAAAACAAAAAGCTCATTAATAAGATGAATAGGTTTTAATTGAAGAAATACTTTTTTTTATCATTATTTCAAATCGTCCAAATTTGTTTTTGATAATTATTCTAATTG
>Ga0307513_10005891_pt1 | contig 16092 bp, 19 predicted proteins | sample 15_EM_MG_FD_202174 | JGI IMG/M metagenome (GOLD analysis project Ga0307513, IMG submission 202174) | Populus trichocarpa ectomycorrhiza microbial communities from riparian zone in the Pacific Northwest, United States - 15_EM | ecosystem: Host-associated > Plants > Roots > Unclassified | place... | reverse complement strand
CCGAGGACGGTAACTGACAAAGGTAACCTTGATACCTAATTTAGTCAGACCTGGCGATCGGCATGACCATTGTAATGTAATCGCACAAACAAACGTGTAGTTATTCACGGCTCCTCCAAGTTGACCTGAACTCTATTCCCTCTGGCCCATGATGTTATCTGGCCCATGATTGACTCCAAACGAATGTATATAAAAGGCCGACATTGAGCAATGGATCGCTAGAAATCCCCAGTACCAAACAAATTACCACCAACACCATGCCCTCGTCGCGTTTCTTTGCATCTCCCTTGGAATCTCCCAAGTTTAACTCTGTTTCCTATTTATTGGAGAGCAGGGCCCATGATATCGTCCAACGCCTGACGACGGGTCGAAGCGCCCAACCTGAAGAAATCGCTCTCGAAGTCGTCCTCGCCGGAGCTTCCTCAATCACCAACGCCACCAGGCAGGCAGATATTCTGGGAATCGTCAATTCTGGTTTCTTCAAGACTGTTCTCGGCGATATCGGGGACTCCTTTCGCTCAGAAGTCATTTTATATATCGGTAAAATCTTCGAGTATTTTTGGACTGTGAGTATTTTAAATTTCCCGGTGATAAGTATACCTTTTACTTATTCTAATCAATGGTTTCAAGACGGAATACAGCAAGGGGCAGCAGATGAACTCCCTGAAAGGCGTTTCGGGACGCGCTCTCTGTGCGCTGATTGGCAGGCTTACCGCGATGGAATATCTCCCCTACGAACACTTCCGGGCATTCGCTTCTCAACTGGTGACACATTTTCGGACCGAACGACACCTCGAATGTTTGCTGGCCATGTTCCGCTATGCAGCTTCCCTACGGGCCGAGTATTTCATCGAGGACGAGCACTTCTTGTTGAGTGTCACTAAAGTGCTGTGCATTCGATCTAGTGCCGTGTTTGTTCGCGAAGCACCAGAGGTAAGAATAATGCACCTTTCGTCTTTGCGTTTCCGTTTTCTGACGATTTTTTCAAAAAGGTTGCCACTCGCCTCAGCAATTTCATTCATCGTGTCTTGCTCAAAGGGAATGACAGCTTCTACATGTTCGATTCGGAGGACGAGGAAGAAGATTAATCTCTCATTATGGCGCTGTTGAATTCGACTTTGACAAGGTCGCAGACCCCCCTGATACCTGAGATGGTGGTCGAAATTAGCAACGGACCCGGCTCCAATGCGGACTATTCCCGCTCGCAGCGGCCCCTCTATGAGAGATGAAGAGTATTTCCGTTGGGCCAAATTATTGTTTGTGGTCTATCTCCTATCTCATCCCGCCCTCCCTTCGCTCGCGATAGCCTGTACAATACACCTACCTCCGTATTTATACCCCTACCAGATTATTTAAAATTTTGTTGTCTTGAAATTCACGATTCACAACCCGGTCCAAAACAGATGATTATGATACAAATTTTATTGGATTGTGGACCGGAACAAAATAATGCTAATACGATAGAGGGTATACGTATACGTCTACAACGAGTGGGGATTGCGGATTGCGGAATAGTCAATGAGATGTTGTGGGAAGGGTGGTTTTGAATAACGACAGACGAGAATAGCAAAATTTAAAAACGAAAGCCGAGCAGTTGAGGGAAACTCACATCATCCCTGCATTCCTTGGACCCTTCCCCTCGCAAACACATCCTCCAACTTGACCTCCTTAATATTATTCCTCTCATACGCCCGCCAACGCTTCACCATCTCACCCGCCTCGACAGGCTTCGTTTCCCCCTTTGTGCCGATCGTAATATGCAGCTTCTCGCGCACGCTATGCGGGAGGGTCGACACGAACGTCTGCGCCACTTGTCCCTCACCACCGCCCGCGTTACCGCCGTTCTGCACGACATCCAACGCCAGATCCTCAAACGTCAATGCCATAACCCCCACCACAGGGTCACACAACACGCTCCCCAATTTTCCGCGGAAGAACGGCGAGTAAGGCATCGCATACAGCCCCTCACAGCGCCCCCACAGCTCCTTACTCGCCTCGTCGGCTGAATTCCCCGAAACACTATTCCGGTGCACAATCGTCACATGGGGTACTTTCACTACGCGTTTCTCCGATTTGAGATATGTCCAGAACTGCTTGATCTCCTCAGGCACCGTGTCGCCCGAAAGATGGTGTTCGAGAAGCGAGGATATGTCGACTTCGGGGAGGAGGGCGTAGTACCGTGCTTGGGGTTTAGCTTTGCCTTTACCCTCCTTCACGTGTTTCGATTTCGAGGAGACGGTGTACGCCTCGACAGCATCGAGCGCTTCTTGGATCTTCTCTTCGCTCGGCTGTGGTACCCCGATGATCTCGACGCACGCTATGACGGCCTGACGGATAGCCGCTTCCAAGTCGCTATCCAGCGGTATATCAATAACCTCATCCACCTCGCCGTCAGCTAGCTCCTCGAAGGTGTTGAGGAACATCCAAAGAACCTCTTCGTGCTTCTTCGTCGCTGCCGCTGCGGATGAGGAAGAGGCGGGGGTCTCAACGCGTAGAGTTTGGTGGTTATCGCCGCGTTGGGTAACTCTGTCTGAACAAATCCGGTGTACGATGGCAGGTGGTTTATCGACGACGCCCCAGTTCAGCGCAAGGAGGCGGACGGAAGGGTCTCTGACTGCGTCGCGGAGTTGCTGACGGTGCTGCTTCAGGTGGTTGTTCCTATGCGACAACAAGTAAGTCTCAAGTCCAAGAGGAACGATATGAGACGAACTTGTCTGCGATGACTACGTCCTTCTTCTCAAGAAGCTTTGTTACGTTCCTGATGAATACTGGAGCTGGCTTCTTCGCTTGGACGTCATCGCTCTGTGTGTGTCCGAACCCAAATATATGCGCGAGTGCGACAGCAACGGCGGTTTTTCCTGAAAACACATCAGTTTATGGGCTAAGCAGCAAGAACGAATAACCTACCACATCCAGGGATAGCAACGGGCACTATAATAGTCTTCGTAAACACCTTTGCAGCACCGTCCTGCTCCTTGTGCACCTCTTCTTCCAGATCCTTCTCTCCCTTGTCCGACTTTAACCACTCCAGATACCGTTCCCTCGTCTTTATGATGCCCTTTCCTCGCGTATAATTCTTGAACGCGTTTGGATCCTTCTTGATCTCGTTGATGACCCATTTCACGTACACCTTGGTCTCCGGCCGCTTCATCTTTGACTTGGGCAGCAAACTGGGATTGAGGTACGCTTTCGGCGACAGCAGCATTTTCGTCACCTCCCGCCAGTCACGGTACATCATATACGGCTCGTCGAATTTGACCTTGAAGAAGAACGAAGAGTTGGGTTCGTAAGGCGATCGCCCAGCGTCTGCCTCCTTCCCATTTCGCCCGCTCGTAGGCACATCCGTCACGCGGGTTCGGACGACAAACCCTTCGACTGGCTCGCCCTTCCATTCGCCTCGCGCCGCGCATTCGTCGGTGAAATCCCGCACCTCTTTGATCGTGTTCACGGTGGTCCAAGGTGTCTTGATGAACCCCCAGCGCTCCGCAAAGTTGTCCACGACCTCTGGATCCTCGGTGATGAAATGCCGCGAACGCACGTTCAGCCCATGGAGATGGAGCCCGGTCTTTTCAGGTGGGTAACCGAGGACGTGTTCTTCGAAATTGTCGTCGCACAATTCGGCGATGGCGGTCCAGTTTTTGTCCCATAGCTCCTGCGCCATGTCCCCTTCCTCTTTGCCCAACTTGGCGAGGTATTTCCTGAGCCAGCCTTCGCCGGCTTGCGCGTGGCTCATGCTCTGCGACTGTACTGACGGGTCGACAGCGCCCATGGAGTGTTTGGAAGTCACGACGAGTTGGGTAGGGGTCAATGCCGCGATAAAAATGATACACCCGTTCGATTTGAGAGACAGGACGTAAGGCGCTGCTGTGTGCGTTTCGAGAGATGCCCACTGAGAAAAAATGAGATCGATGTCTTGAGAAAAGAATAATAAAAACGCACGGTAGTCCAAGGTACCTCCCCAATGTTAAAGAACTTGTCGTATCCCCGCACCACAATCTGATATTTCTTCTCTCCCTCCGTCTCCAGCTCACGCGTGAACAACCCTCGTGCCAACGTCGGAAACGGGCTGGGTATATCGTAGTACTTGAACTCGTTCATCTTCCAGCTCCGTATCTTGACCTCGGCGCCATCGAATGTGGTCCCGTACGCGGTCGATTTGACGAGTTTGGGATTTTTGGCGGATAGGGCGACAAGCGACGCGATGAGCGCCGAATTTTCTGGGTTGTACGTTCCTGACATGGGTCTATGCGTCTCGTAGGTGGGTACTAAGACCTCTGAGCTCGTCGGATGCGAAATGGGCGACGACGACGATAACGAGGTGGGTTTGAGAACCTCGAGGATGTTCAACTTTTGTGGTATGTGCCTTTTCGAATTTTTCTTCTTCTTAAGACACACTGCGGTCGACGAGAAAGATCGTCGAACAATCCTCGTAAGGAGAGAATACGACGTGGCGAGAATTTTGGGCAAATCCGGGGGCTTTTATATGTTCCTGGTGGTCGCGGTCTAAGAAATCTGAGCAACGTGACTCGAATTGACCTCGTATGACCACCGTCACGGACCCACATATTCGAGTCAGAGATGAGAATGTGACTCATGAAGACAATGCTCAGCCTGGCCAGAAAAAATATGAATTACAGGAAACAAGGTAGGCTTCAAGTTTGGGTATGATTTTAATCTGGTAGGGGTATGTACAAGGAGGTTGGCATGTATTGTACACGAAATCGGTGGAACGAGATAGGTCTCGAGGCTGCCAGTGTGAAACGCAACTTGAGCAATAATTCGACCCAAGAGCGATGTCTTCTGGTTGGGTGCTTCGGCATCATCATCAGCTGTAGGACGACATCATGAGCTCTGCTCTCCAAAAATTAGAGACAGTTAAGCTTGGGAGAACCCAAGGAGGAGATACTAACAGAAAGGAGATAGGCTAATCTACGACAAGGGGGAGTAACTAAGGCTCGATAGCGGTGTCTGTGGCATGATTATAAATAAATAAAAAAATAAAAAATAAAAGAAAGAAAGAGAAGGGGAGAGACTCAATATGGGTACTAACTCACATAACATGATGCGTCGACGCGACATGGGTGGACAACGAGTCAGGCCATGAGTTCTACGGAGGTAAGAGCGTAGAAAAAGGACCGAGGAACCGTGAGCCTTAAGTAAAGAACCCTTTTTTTCATAATTTGTCGTCGGTTAGATTTGGATACTCGCTTAGATTTTGGTATTTTGGCAGCTGGGAATGCAGATACTCGCTTAGATGAACAAAGTTCTCATCATTCCATCAGTTAGATTAGATATAAAAGGTGGACAGCCCACGCAATCTCCGAGTCAACGATAATTTAAATTTTTGAAGGTCATTTGTTAAATTCATTTACTCTAGTAAACATAAAGTAGTACAAGTGTATTTCCCATATCTAACTACCTAATGTAAATGATGACCTGCCTCCGGCCCCACCCAACACGGCCTGAGGTATTCCAGGGCCACCCGCATCCGCACCCACGAAAAATTGTACCCGCATCGAAGGGTGGGGGTTTCCACAAAACCCGGGGGTACGCCAACCTATGTGCGGGAAAGCCTCCAGAACTGACCAGAAAACCTCGCAACGGCAATGCAGGTGTCAGTTGACATCGCCGTGCAGCACTGCGAGGTTAGGAAGGTCATGCGGATGATGCACCAGCGTCAACGTCCATGCTAAACGTATCGTTGGTACACTGATGGGCGTCGTTTGCATCCGTTCTCGCCTCGTTGCTCGGGCTCATGGTCATGTTCATACTGGCCATTGATGCCGACGTGGGGTCTTAACATTTGCGGGGGGTTGTGTCGCGGCATGCCGTTGTGTTCATTGAGCCGTTTTCCCTTGCGTTGGTTCAATCAGCCCATCGTTGGGCATTGTCAACATTGCGAGAGGAGCTGGTGATCGGTATACCAACCACCTCATGTAGAGCATGTCAGCCGAACTCCCGCGGTTGCGAGTGTCCGTGCTGGCATGCATACAAACAGATGTGAGGGGTCAATTGGGTGGCAGGTACCTGTGCACGTGTCAAGGTTGGGGTCAGCATCGGCATCGTAGGGGGCAGCGTGTTTTGTGGGGCGCATGACTCATGAGTGGGCAGCGTATGTCCTGACGCATTTTCGATGTTAGTGGGCAGCAAGCGAAGTAGGTGAAAGGAGGCGAACCGACTGTGGTTCATCTCCCCACATACCTCACGGGTCTCCCAAACCATGGGTCTCCCCTCTTGTTTCCTACCTACCCCTAAGCCCACACGTCCACCTGAAATCCATCAACATCGACATGGAGTGGCCTACATCCCTTGCTGGAGGGGAGAGGCCAGCTGGCACCGAGTTTACATATGGAGGAACTTAAAAAGGATGAAAGAGGTCATAAAGCGTATGGCAGGAGAGTTATAAAGATATTACTTACTATGCCAGAAGTCAGGGCGATGCCAGGGAGGTGCGCGTCTGAGGTCTCTGGGAGATGGGAGAGTGGCGACGTGGATTACATAATATTACTGATGTAATACGCAGTATCCGGTATCCGGTATCTGCCACACACACCATATAGGAGCCGTAACTGTAACTTCTGGTTCGACCTATAGTACGTGATGATCAGATCAACGTGCCACGTGACCCATTACATCCTTCCTTCCACCACCATCATCGTCGACTAGCATCCCCTCGCGTCCCACCCAAGGATTTGTAATTGAGGTTCTATAGGACGCTGGGATACCAATTGAGCTCCCATTTCTCTCTTCCTGCAGCTCACCTCACGCTTGTACAAAATTTTCCGCGCACAAGATAAATTTCCGCGCACCACATTTTATATATAAATAATACTTCCCCACTTGGACGGCCATACCCTCTTTTAATCAAGTTAACGATTACTAGTCACTGAGAATGCCGAGAAACTTGCCACATTTTCCCTTGGAAGAGATGTCCGAATTCATTTTGTAGGCGTCTGGTCAGATTTTGCCCCATTATTGCTTAATTTTTTTGTGCTGAAATTTGTCATTAGGGATACTGTAGCATCGGTCGGAGTTGTCAGGGGGAATCCCTTCCCATTAACATCTTCGGCGGCACATATCTGTACGTTCCGCCATGCGTTGGCCTTGGATGAGCGCTGTGTGAAGTTTCTCCCGGAATACATTGATGGTGGAAGTTCAGTGTCACCATCGAATGACCGCCCGGTCAATGTGAAGGAAGTGGTTTGTACTACAAACCACACTTCCTTCACATCGACCGGGCGGTGTGTGCTAATCCTTGCGTTACAGGCAGTAGTAGGTCTATACCCGCTTTTGCTGGCCGCCGTGTACTGTTCTAGTGTTACAAGGAGGTGGAAACCTGTGAATATCTATTACTACGATTCAATACCTAGTTTGTGTTTGTATGTAGGAAAGTAAAGATGATATCTGCTACGCATAAAAGGAATTTGGAGGGAATTTGATTGTACAAAGACAAAGGAAAAGACGCCAAAGACCGTCTTTGGGAGACGTCGACTGTCTCCCAGAGATGGACTGATGTCTCCGGGAGACATGTACCTTACTTCTCAAAGACGTCACGTCTTTTCGTCTTTGGTGTCTTTACGTCTCCCCAAAGACACCAAAGACGCCCAAAGACAGGCCTGCCGTTTTCCTGATGTGACTAGGCAGTAGTAGGCACTCATTCCGACATGTAAGCACTTTCCCTATGTTGTACGGCGGAGCTCAGGTTGAATGCACATTTCCAGTGGTGGGGGGGTTTGGGGAAAAATTCGACCTGAATCTCTCTTCTGTGCCTCTTCTATGGATGGAGAATGAAGCTGAATTAGCTGGACTTCGACTACGCCCCCGAGAGACAGGAGGTGCGTGGAATCTGGAAGAGTTGAAAAGGGCGAACTTGCGTGAATCACTTAAAGGCTTTTGGTGGTCGCTGTTGGAGTACTGCCCCGTGACTCATTTATCATTTGAGACTGCCGATGGAGTCACCAGGTGGGCAGGTTCATTGTTAAATGAAATCATATGCTCATTCAGGTTTAGGTTGCGGCCTCACAAAGGAGCTGGACGTGTTATTGCTCCCGGACAGCTGGTTCACATATCTGTGGCCTTCAAGAGCAAGAATTACATTCCCCGAGCGACATTTCGTGACAATGTGGGTATTAAATGGAAATCCTTTGTTGGAAAAGAGATAGGAAGCAGCGACTTTGTTTGGACAAGGCAGTTGGCAGAAAAGATCGAGATGGACCTGTTGGATCCGTCCTTCACAACAGAAGCTGTCCAAAAGCTCAAAGAACTTTGGGGAAAGGGTGATAGCACCGCCACGGCGGATGAATCAGGGCATGACGAAAACTATCGGGGCGAAAAAAATACTGGATCAAACGACTGGCGTTCATTGCCCTCTCCGGACGGCTGGCAACCAATTGTCTATCACAGCGCGGGGGCCGGAATGGGGTAGAGATTGACGATGCGCTGGTTCTATTCGAGCGCCTGCGAGAAAACCAACCCAACACCTTCGATTCAGATTTTGGCGCACTTCTGGAAGGGAAAGCCAATAATTTTGCTGATGAGTTGGAAATGGTTAAGGCAGCGGAATCACGTCGGGAGGAAGTAGAGTTTCGTCGCAACCTTGCGGAGATAGATCCCACCACCACGAAATATTTGGCCAATTCACTGGAAAACCTAGGTAAAGATCTCAGCAGTTTGGATCGCCACGAAGATGCACTGCGCGCCGACGAAGAACCGGTTAGTCTTCGTCGTAAGCTCGCAGAGGCCAATCATACAGTGAAAAAAGATCTGGCCAGATCATTGCACAACCTCGGTGTAGATCTCAGCAATTTGGGCCGCCACGAAGATGCACTGCGCGCCAACGAAGAATCGATTAGTCTTCTTCGTAAGCTCGCAGAGACCGATCATACTGTGAAAAAAGATCTGGCCAGCTCTTTGGATATTGTAGTGGTACGGCCAACGGTGATACCAGTGATAATGAACATTTCGCGACTTTTTTCTTCTTTTGGTCACACCCCGAGCAGGGCGACAACCAGTTGGCTTCATAGTCTCATACCTAACGAGTAATGGATTTTTTTTAGAATAAAATGACAAGTCCCTTTTAGAAATCACCTCACCTTTTGTTCTTTTCCATATTCTGCAACATGCCAGAAGTCAGAGTGATCATGACAGATGTGTGGCTTACATAACATTATGGGCACAAGTTGAGATGACCGTGACAGTAATACTCATCTCACCTTCATGGCCTTGAGGGTGAATATCCTGTTTGCATTTGGCGCTGGACCACCTTTCTATTAGAACCACTCCATACCCCACCGTCTTCAAAGCTTCAGCTTCAACCTTCAACATTTCAACCTCTTCACCAGTGACCCCCGTTAATAACGACCAGGACCAAGCAGTCTAGTCAAATCTTCTCAACGAGGAACCGTCAGCGAGGAGGGGGTACTTACTGGTCAGTTCTTTTTCTCGTCGTTGGACTCGGTACTCACTAACGGCGTCTCTCTTCCCTGTAAATGTACCACAAGGGAGTGGTCTGAAAATGGCCCCTCATCACTCGTAGCCGTTCCCAACATCCACGCCGACGTGCCAAGATAAATGAGGGAGCTTTTGTTGTTCGTGTACCTTGTCGATTGTTCTATGCCACGATATTAACAGCTATGTTTAAGAAACATCCAGAACACTGAATTGCGAGGAACAAACGGCAGGGAGGTAGCCCAGATGACGATAATAAAGGAAGGCTGCAGTAGCACTTACAAGGTTAGTAACTTCCCTCTTCAATGAACACACTCCTCCGATGTGTCCTACCCCAGACAAAGGCATCTTCAGATGGAATTCTTCTTCGCTTCTGAAGACCAACCACCAGGGTTCATATATCATACATCAAAGCAGGTGCGTAATTTGATTATGCTGGTCCTTGTATTACTCAATTTACTTAACTATAGATTTATAAATGTGCTCCCTACTTGCATTGCATTGAATACCCGCCTCGAGTACGCTCTAAGTTGTACTTTGCGAGACTTTGAATTGAATTCCTGAAAGCTCAGCAGACGCCTTTCCACACACGACATCGCTTTTTCCAAATAGGTCTAGAGGAAGCTGACGGAGGAACTGGTCAGTATCCCATGAAGTATTGTACCCGGCATATTCGGCTAAAATGCAGTTTCGGTCATACGACATCCAGGTTGGGTCTTCGGGGAGGACGCACCCTTTCTTTTTCGATTGTAGCTTCCCAACTATACCAACTCCGTGTCCCACTTACTCAACACCACATCAAGAAATCGCCGGCCCTTTCCTCTCTTCTGTGACATCCATCCCCGTCCCCAAGCTGACGTCGTTAACGAAGAATTCGCGTCCATGTCGGCCTGTTCCGTGTGGTCATCAACATATAGTACTCAACGGCCCTGAAAACTGGAAAGTTCAGATGACTGTGTCATCCGACATATTCCAGCAGAACAAGCTCACGCTTGTATCGCGTCAAAACTCTTCCCTGGCCTTACGATGGAGGCACATTGGGAAATATTGGGCGATCGCGATAGCAATATACACATTGACTGACCATCGATCTCAATAACTCTCTTCGCTGGGATATCATTCTTGCTAGTGGCGGTTGTCCAGAATCGTGATGCAGATGAAAAAATGAAATGAGGCGGGGTACGTGAGCGTCAATTTGGAGGAATAGTCGGGCCGGAAGATATCGAAGGCGGAGTCAACATATAACCAGGTGGAAGGTCGTCCGATAACCCTTAAGCTTGAGCCCATGCTGATCGCTGTTGCTCCTGAAGATATGCAATCTCGCCCTGCATAGCACTAAGCTGTTTCCTCATCTCAGCCATACTCATCCCTCCTTTCCATCCCCTTGTGTGTCGGTCACCGTCCTACTGATAGTCGACGACCTCCTTCCCCCCGGAGATTGGATGTCAGGCGTATCACCTCTTGCCGGACCCCCCGGAGATGCTCGTTGATTTCGTTCTGGCGCGCTCTGCGAATGGTTTCGACAAAGTTGAGGTCGTCCTTCGCCGTCGTGGCGGTAGCTCGGCCCGAAGGGTCCAACAAGTGCGAGAAGGAACATCAACAAGCGATGTCAGTGGCTGCCATGGCGTTCAAGAAACTGAGCTCCGCATTAATATTCTGGGACCGTTTACTGGATAACCCTCTTTCTTCCTCCTCTCCATTACCAAGACAAGGCCTAGTGCGTGTTGGATGGCAAAGCGATGTTGCAGGTTGTGAATGTTGAGCCGCCTACAGCCGCCGCTGTTGCTGCACCTCCTACGGCTCCTGCTGTGTCGGCGCCTACGCCAGTGTCCCCTAGCATGTCGCCCAAAGGGCCCCGGGTATGGGGTACAGGATGATTCGGGGATGAGGATGTGCGCCGCTAAGGCTGCGGTGTGATATTTTGCAGGAGAATATGCAGAGTTTCATGTTGGGGAAGGGGAAGTGAGAGGTTATGTGTAGTCTGGACGGGGTTGAATTTGTCGGTGTATACCCTTTGTGTTTTTGTTGGGTCGTTGAAGTACTCATACCTTGTGTTTTTGAGTTAGAATATCGTGCGAAAGAATACAAGCGCGAAGATTCGAAGCACGATTTTGAAGACTCCGAAGAAGTATAGCAAAACGATCCAAGTTTCTTTATATTCCATCGTACCTCGCCTTTTTTTTTCTGGTCTCGATGGCTTTTCTACTTTCTCCTATGCTTTACTTTGTTTCGCGGACCAGGGACGCCTTGATATCCAGTGCATGTTTTGCCGTGTACACACCATCGCCCTCCTTTTCTCCCCCCTCTGAATGCCGCTCTCATTATCTACCTACCAACCACCAGCTCATAGTATCGCATCGTATCATATTCCGTTTCTCACCACTCTGCTATTATCAAAATATGATCTGCCAATTGTAAATCCTGGTGTTTTTTTTTTACAAATATGATTTTTCCCTTCTAATTATATAAAGGAGGATGGAAAGAAACTTTTTCTGGCTACGTATCGATGTACTGTAAAATTTAATTGCTGGAATGGCCGTGTTATTGTTTGAATGAAGGCCTACATAAACTCGCCTTTGAACGGAATAAAATATACAACGGAGCTGTCTATCTTACTGATTTAAACTGTCTGCTTCTCCAATTCTCGAGAAGACTCGTGGCCAATTACAACCGTGTTATTGATTCCACCACCTATATTGCTGTCGACCCCTGAACGCCCTTGGAATTGAAGACCTGAAACTTGAATGTGGACACTTCTTGAATCTATGACCGTGGTACTGTCGGTTGTGAGCGCAATTCGAGCCACTATAATAGTTGGTGCCATGCCCTGATTTAAAGTTTGTTAAATGTTACTCGGTATTTCTACACCAAAAGTACATACCGAAATAAAATTGAAAATGGCACCTGGACCAGCCTCATAATCCATCACCTCAAACATTGGCAAAGTGGCATGGTTTCCAGAGGTGATCAAAACAACTGTCGCAATTGCGCTCACCAATAATGCGAGAGAATACACTGCGGCTGATTGAACAAGGACGTCCACTATGTGCAGAAATCTTCTCTTGGAATGGTTACCCTGGTGTGAAAAGGAATTATGGATTCGATACACAATTAAAAGTGTGCAGGAGATCGTGCAAGACAATGATAAGAAATAGACAGAGGTCAAAAGACCATTCAGAATCGTGTTCGTGCCTTGGCCAGATGGTGCTAGTTTGGCCGGCAATGAATATATGATGATCCAACTCGTGTATATCCCTTTGAGAAGAAATCAGATTCATAAATTGGGCCTCCTTGTTCTCTCAAACGAAATCTCACCTGTCTCTGCAACAAGGAAGAAAAATGGTAAAGAGATGGCGAGAAGTGACCGATTCCATACATAGAAACATCTCCAGATCTTTCCAAGCTTTAAGTGACTGAACCTGAAATGGGTAGTCGAAATGGATACCCACCAGCAGTCCATCTACAAGAACACTTGTTGCGGCAGTGCAGATTTGCGATGCAAGTCCGACCCAATCCGAGTAGCGAGTTGCAATGTATATTGTGTTGCGTGTCTCTCCACTGTCTACAAAGGCTGATTGCAGCAACCGCCACTCAAGGGCTAGTTGACCCGTATTAAGGAGGTATATCATCGTAATAGTGGCAGTCACAACTCTAGTCTGAGATGTCTTCCTTGTCACTATGATGATTAAATCATTAAAAACTCCAATTAATAGCTGTAAGCGCACTTACCATAGAAGTACACAGTGCCAAAGTAGACCGTTGAATAAATGCCTAAAAACTATTAGATTGTGTTGGTGAAGGTGGGATGTTGATGAACACAGACCCATAAGAAAGGTGAAGAAAAGAGTAGAATTAAGTCTACTGCTGATCACTCCTATCTGATATGCGACGGGTGGTAACGGCATATTGGGGAAACAAGCGGGCTAACTTTTTCAAAATAAGTAAAGGGCCCAGTTAAATAATCGATTTGTATAGATTTTCGAGATTCGGCATTGACTTTGGAAATTTATCAACTTTGTTAGACCGTTGATTATCAACTTACTTCTCTCTGCCATCCAGGCCCATCCGTACCATTTTTGTATTAGTGACATTAGAGGCCGTGACTTCAAGAACCATCCCAATCGCAGTAGAAGTTTGATTGACAGATGTGAAAAAGCACGAAGTCTTGTGAGCTCAGATTAGATAAGAAAGGGGTTTGGAATTAGGCTCGATATCTCACAGTACAGTAGTGCATTTGCGAGGGTTCTGTGGCCTTTTGAGACCAAACAAGACACCTCCAACAAGTGGCGAACGAACGAAGAGCCACGAGGCGCCACCAACGCATCAAGCTTTTTTTATCAAATCCCATCTGCTATCATAGTGGGTTTGAATCACTGATTTTTCCATCAAATCCTATTGTCTGAATTTAGAAGACTTCGTTGTGTCTCATATCCGTCAACCAACCTCTTGAGGGCAGGAAGTAAGTCAGGAAGATGATCGTCTTGTCATTAGATGATCAGCCGAATTCATCTACATGAAACTGATGGCTAGCTGGACAGCGCTAGGACAGCCGTACTTGTTCCAAATCCTTGGCGGGTCAACACAGCACTCGGCAGAAATATATCAAGGGTGGTTCGAATGCTCCATGTCGGCTCACCAGACCGTGTTTAACAAAAGGAGTTATCATGACGGAATATTGGTTGATTGAACCTTCGTTTTCATCATGCCCCACTCTCATCTTGGAAAAGTTCTAAAAAAATAGCGAGCACTCAAAATATATTAGACAGGTGATCCTATCTCCCAACTGCACTGGGAATCCGGATATCTTCTGGTGTAAAAATGGAGACATCTCAACATCGCCCGAACCCTATCACACGAGGCAAAATAAACACGACCATCATACGCCTCCAGTAACTCCTGTACACTCATTTGCCCCACGGCCACCACTGACGAAGGTATTGAGAACCCCGGAAGGACTAAAAGGATTCTCGGAGCGCCAGAGATATGAAGAACACCCCAATCACTCAACCACTCGGGTCGCCATGCCTGCACCGATGAACTGTACGATGTGCCACCGGTGCTGAGACGGTGGGGATTCTGGGCAGTGGATGTCTGGGGTGCACCCGCCAGCAGTGAAGAGGAGGAACGTTGGTTCAGCAATGGCGCCCCTACTTTGCTCTCGCCCTTAAACCCTTACAAATTTAGTTTGATCATTGATATTGATATATACTAGTATGCTTGTCATAAGTCATGAATTCACGCCGCCGCTATTCACCTGAGTGCATACAGACGACCCTGCTGGCAGCAAGAAAGTAAATATATTTTTTGGGCCTTTTACGTGTTCAGAGTTCAAACTAACTTAGACTATTTGGAGTCTGCTCACCTGACACAATACCCAAACGAGCATCTGAAGGCTTACCGGCCCGCTATGTCTTCGCCAACTCTAAAGGGGATCAATAACTCGCGATTGACCCTCGCGTGTTGCGTTTTCACCGAACATATCGTTGAATTTTGATGGTCGTTTGATGGACGGTAAATTTTCTAAAGCGGAGGGCTCGCGAGACTAGGAACCTGAATCCTTGTGCGAGATATCATGATCTGGAATTCCGATTTCCAACGTATGAAGTGAACAGCCTGGAGTCTCGAAATGATCTCGTGGGCTATGTTTACGACAAACCCATTCCTGCTAGTACACATGGAGAGGAGAATTCAGAAGGACGAAAGGCCTCGTGCTGGATTTCTGACATGTGGTGATCCGACAAGCGCGCTTCCAATATTGTTTACGAGAGACTATCGCGCACCTGGGTAGACTCGTGCAGGGGTTTACTACTACTTATGCCATGATGTACCGGCGCCCCGGGTCATGAGTAGTTGAGCAGAGCTACTTAGAGAACGTTTACGGTACAGTTAAAATCGGTAAGGCCGCAAACGGGGTTTTGATGGAAAGTAATTACATTTCATACTACACTTTCATAATCCATACACAACCCGTACCGGTGGAACGCCCATAAATATAATACACTCCAGAGTTTTGATACACATATCCAACATCCACAATTTATTGAAAATTCCAACCTCAACTAACAAACTATCCACGAGCTCGCCGAACCTCCCCGAATCTCCCACTTCGCTTTCCTCTCACTCTCTTTCCCATATCCATGTCCATGTTCCCGCTCTCTCAAAAGTACACCAACCTTTCCCGCCTCCGATTCCTCCTCCCAATAATCCTCCCTCCTCAGCTCGGGGCACTTCCATGCGTTCCATCATAGATAAATGCGTGTATTTGGGGTTGCCAGGCTACACAAGTCTATCCAGGTGCGGGATAGCCTCTCGCAAACAATCTTCAAGGCGGGCTTGTCGGATCTTCGCTGTCAGCAACCCGACACGAAACGTTTCGTTTGTCTGAATATCCCCCCTCCATGTGTACTAGTAGTAGCGATGGTTATGTTGTAAACACAGCCTACGGGATCATTTCGAGATTGCTGGTTGTGCACTTTATATACGTTGGAATTCTGATCTTGATATCTCGCACAAGAATGCCACCTTTCTCACCTCGTAGGATCCATCCTATCCACATTTTTCTGGGACAATAGAATGGATTCTATGCCTGCATTTTGTAGACGTACAAATTGAACTGTAGAAAACAAATTCTATTAAAATCCTATC
>Ga0307513_10005889_pt1 | contig 16096 bp, 24 predicted proteins | sample 15_EM_MG_FD_202174 | JGI IMG/M metagenome (GOLD analysis project Ga0307513, IMG submission 202174) | Populus trichocarpa ectomycorrhiza microbial communities from riparian zone in the Pacific Northwest, United States - 15_EM | ecosystem: Host-associated > Plants > Roots > Unclassified | place... | reverse complement strand
TGTTCCAACAAGGACGATTCGACGAACCCCAAAAAAGTGTGCCATTCTGTCGCTCCCTCCGTCTACCATCGGTGACGTTCTCATAGGCCTTCTACCGGGATGCTATAGTGTGGAAACACTTGAAGCATCGAAACATCGTCCCGCTCCTCGGAATCACTTCCACTCCCCTGCAGCTTGTTTTAGAATGGATGCCTGGTGGAGTCCTGATGGAATACATTAGGAAGCACCCATACGCAAATCGGCGTGGTCTTGTGGGTGATCCTCTTGTCGTAGCTGATCCCGTGCTTACTCCCCACCACCAGCTATGTGACACCGCTGAAGGCCTTGAGTTTCTCCACTCTCGAGATGTGGTTCACGGTAACCTTAAAGGAGTACGCGATTGTTCTGAGCCAATTCTATCATCGCATTGACATGTATTCAGTCAAATATCCTTGTGGATGCCGCCGGCCGCGGGCGGATCACGGATTTCGGTCTTGCGATGGTGACTCAAAACCTGGATTCCATACGGAGCGCCTCGGAGGGTCGCGGTCGCAATGTGCTGGAGATTCTGAACGAGAAAGCGGCATTTAGCAAGGAAGCGGACGTTTTCTCCTTTGCGATGGTCATGATCGAGGTGCGTTACGAGTGGGCTGTTTTCGCCGAACCTTGGCTCACCGCCACCACAGGTGTATCCCCGCGCAGTTCCGTTCAGTGATTTCGGACATCAAGTGGCGATAGCAGCAGTAATGGGTAGCGAGCATCCTCCTCGACCGACCCATCCAATTCGCACAGATGATTTGTGGGAATTGATGGAAAGCTGTTGGAATCGAGATCCTCAGTCCCGACCAAAGGTCTCGGAAATGTTAGAAACTCTCCGTGGCCTGTATGTTCTCGTTCTTTAAGCGGTCATACGTTCGTTGACGTCACCCTTCTCTCGTGCAGGGACCACCCTCCCATCCCGCGGGGACACCGAGCGGGTGACTTCGACTCCACAAGTACCGATCTGCACGGCGTGGGTAAGAAATCTTTTCATCTCAACCCCCTGAATGTGGTCGCTGAAGACCTTTCAGGGCAGAAGATTATAATGAATACCCCGGATACGAATCGTACAACCAACAACACTTCTCGTAGGTGCCGCGCATCTTCTGACCTCGAACTACTCTGAGTTTTTTGCGAATCAGGCCAAATTTTGTGGTTCGGGGACTTTTTCTCCAAGCATACTCCCATTTTCATTCCACCGCGAGAGAAAGAGAGGACTAAAAAGAAGGGGAAGAAGTTTGGTGAGGCTCGAAAGGAAGGTGCAGAGAGTAAAGAAGCGTCGGAGAAGGCAGAGGCAGACAGGCAACATGAGGGGTCCAAGGTACGTTGTGTTCCCACCATTCCGACAGAGCATTATTCTGACTTCCATCGCAGAAGAAAACTAGCCAAGAAGATCCACATGAGTCTGCTCCTTCACGTACCTCCACAAGAGAAGTGCAGGCACAGGAGCCAATGTGGTTCGTAGTACCGCGTAACCTTCCACTGACCACACCTGACTGCACTGGGGAACAGCACCACACCGCCAGATGTTAAGCTGGAAAGTTCTATGACACATGAACCCAGCGGGTGGGGGCCGAAGAGCAAATGAAGCGATCTATCTGAGTCTAAATACAAATGTCATATGTAAGAGAGAAAAACTCAAAAAGTGATACTGGGTGGCTTTCTGTAAGATCGGGTAGAGTCATGTTACGGTATATCTCTGAACGTCGCAAGGCCAAGAGCATTCCGTGAGGTCACCAGTGACCTCAGGGGATGCTCTTTTTTGCATCTCCCCCTCCAGTTCCCCACATAGCTGAGATTCGCACTGCCCATGGCCCAACGGAGCGGTCGGAGTCTCTGTACCTTCCTTAAAGGACCCTGGGTATTCATTTCGACTTATGTACGTGCACACGATGTAGCCTTGCGGACAGTCACTCAACTATAGATTCTCCTGCAGTTTCTGAAGAATGGATATCTCAAACTCGGTATGTGTTTGGTTTTTATTGGTCACGTGAGTTGGGGACACCTCCCATGCAACAAGGGGAGGCGGCCAACAGAGCGGTCGCTGTATGGCGGTTTCACACATGCTAGCTTGAACGCGTGCTAATTTGAATTTGGATGTAGATATTTTTGTCACAATCGAACAACCATGCGAGAAAGAGGTGAACTCCATCCTTTAGATCACAATGACCCGCATCAACTGGCACCGGACACGGGATATTTGGGTAAATCGAACAAGGAGATCCCGCTAGTAATATTCAATCCCAGGATCACAGGGGAGGGAGAGATCTAATAGGGAGAATTGTAGAGGAACGCCGCGACGAGTGCGAAGACGACGTGTGGCTGATCGTTTGAAGATATTGCGACAGGGCCCGCCCGAGTTCCAAAAAGAGTCGAAGCATCAGCGAGAGGCTCTCGACGGCAAAATGAAAATGCCCCTTCCAACCTGCGCTATCTATCACGGTTCTTGTCTTGGTACGACAGAACCCCACAGTTCCTGAGGTACTGGTTGACGCACTGTCTCCCCAGGATCTCGAAGGATGTGGCAAGGGGAGTTGTGGGTCTGGCGTAGGGGAAGGGGGAGTTGTTCGGTGTTGATTATAGTTGTATGCAGGGGGCAGTAATTTCGTTCGGTCGCGATCTAGCTTGGATTGGACACCGATTATGGACCTGAGCTGATAACTGAGAAATGGCCGGTCTATGCATTGCGAGGCGCCGTGAGGAGACTGATGGAGAGATGGAGCCGGGCTGGCGAAGATGAGCGAGGTGATGAGGTTTTCACCATACTTCGTCACACCCGTAGGATTCTTGCGGTAGAGGGCGAAGGAGCCGGCGCGTGAAAGGTTTGAAGAACGCGTTGAGTGCGTGGTACAGGCAGTAATGCTAGGCCACCGATGCTCCGGGGTAGTCGAACGGAGAGGATGCACCACGTCGGGTTGAGCTGGACGATGACGGGTTTTCGCAGTTTTCGCGGTTATTATTCTCCCCGATCCTCTGAAAGTAGGTAGGGGCGGGTCCAGTCTGTACCAGGAGAAGGGACCCAGCGGGGAAGAAGACGAAATGGGAGTCGACTGCCATAAGCTCGTTGGCACGCTGCATCTCGGATGCGAACACGTGGACTCCCGCAGCTCAAAGTTGGTCGCACGCTTGTAGCGCATGGGGCGGTTCCCTGCCAAACTGCCAAACCAGCACGTACTTGCTGTATCGCCAGCTGGCAACTGACACATACGAATGGCCCCTTTCTCCCACTTCCATCGAATCGCCGACGGTGTTTCCTGCAAGAAGGGGGCGGGGCGGTTGGGTGACTCCACAACGAGGCGGAAGTGGGGGGCTGCGGACACATTCGGAAATACGTACGCAGATTTTGTGGCGATACCAGAAAAATGGACCTTTTTCAGTTTTCACCTGGCAGACTGCCGGGAAACAGCCCCTAACCCTACTATACCACCACCCCACCACATGCCCTCAGCGTGGATGTGAGTATATTACTGTGAAATGGCTCCGTTGGACGGCCGTGTACTCCCTGCCTTCGCCGCCCTTTCACTGGTTCGAAGATTAGCATGTTCCGATCCAAAGGTCCCAAGGGTGAGTCCTAACTCATGAGCAGGAGTGCGACGCTGACGAGCACAAGACGCTGACCTCACCAGCATCGGGATTTCGGGGCCGCAGCTTATCTCCTGTGTCCGTGCTGTCGACAAGGGAACTCCGCCGCGAACGAGCGGCCCCGACGATCTGAAAACCATTGCAGAAAAGCTCGACGAAGTAAACCTCTTTTTAAACCGCCCCACCCCCCTGCGTGCTGAAACCTCCAATCAGGCCTTTTCATCCCCCACGGTGAAACCAGAGTTAAAAGGGTGGTGCAGTGAAATTCTGTGCAAGCTTTCACGTTCACACAACATCCGATCTAAATCGTGCTCCCCGTCCGGAGTTACGGTGAGCAGCGAGGAACCATACAGGACTGCAGGATCTGTGAGGGTTTGGAAGGGGGAGCAGGACGGAATCCAAGTGTGCGTGAAGTCTTTTCGGATCTCTGAGGGTCCGGGCCTGGATGAGATCAGAGAGGTGTGTAGCGGTCCCTACTGAGATGAGGGAGGGAACTCAACCTGATTCTCATCAGGGTTTCCACCGTGAGATTGCACGGTGGAAGTACATCTCACATCCAAACGTACTTCCCTTCATTGGAGTCTCAGAGGAGTTGCCCGGCCTTGACAGGCTTTCCATCATTAATTCTTGGCTGGAAAACGGGAACATTCTTCAGTATGTCGGTGTAAACCCTGATGCCGACCGATTCCAGCTGGTGAGCGGCCACAAAAATAGGCAAACACAACCCTCTGACTACGTCATCTATAGCTTGCACAAGCCACCCTTGGTCTCACGCACCTCCATTCGCTAGACATCGTGCACGGTAATATTCATCCAGTAAGAGACAGATTATTGGAGGCGAACACAGACCAATTCTCGATCTATCTAGGGAAACCTTCTGATCACCAAGGAGGGTAGTGTCCGTCTCGCAGACTTTGGAATAGCGATAATCCTTACCAGTTCCCCTCCCGTGCGAGCAGCCTCCGGCGCCATCTCTAAGCCCAACGTCATTCGTTACAAGGCTCCAGAGCTGCTAGGGGATGACCCCACTCCTTTGAAAGAGAGCGACGTGTACTCCCTTGCGATGGCTGCCTTCGAGGTGCATTCATCTTATATTGTGATTTGCGTCACCAACTAACGCCTCACCTACCAACCAGGTTCTCTCTGGGGTCCTGCCGTACGATAAGAAGCAAGGAGCCAAGACGGCCTATTCCATTATCAATCAGGAGCGGCCACCTCGTCCAAGCAATGTCATCGCGGAACGTTGGTTACCTGACAAGGTCTGGCATGCTATTGAGAACTGTTGGGTTCAGGGCACACAGTCCCGGTTGCACCTCCGTGAATTACATCAGACATTCGTTGATTTGACGTCGGGAAAAAGAGAGAATGCCGCGGTACCTGAGGACGGTAAACACAACGTCGTATCTTACATCTGTGGACTCGTTCTGAAATCACTCCCAGGTGCAGGTAGTCCGAAGATTGTCGAGGAAAAGTCGCCCGGGGTCAAGGAATCCCCTGCGTCGCTCGTTCAGCCTACGCAGCCGTCAGACACCCAAAAGGGGACTGGGTCTGCGGGTAAACGGATGAAGAGTATATGGCATTACTGTTCCTGCCGTGGTGGTGGCGAGTGATCCACTCCAGTCAGCAGCACCGGCTATGCCCAATCACCAGATTGATCTCCTTTGTCGTCTGTATACCCACCGCAATTGTCACACCTATTATGCAATGAGTGAAACTTTGGAGTCCGAGGTCGCAACAGGAGACGTAATCGCGTGCCTGCGCGTTTCCAAGGTGGGCAGCGGAAAGATGTTCGTAGGGCCCGGTGTGGGGGCGCGCCCGGGGACGCGCAACCCTCAGAACCCAGGTAAGACCCCGGATACTCCCCCCACCCCTGCCAGATACCTTTCATAAATCATGACCACAACAAATAACCGACGACCAAGCCGGAGGAGAAGTGTCAAAGCCGGCACAGGGATAGGTACGGCGGGGGCTTTTTACCACGTGCCTCTTACCATAAACGTCAGCGAAGGACCCACCCAAGACCACCCATCCGTTTTAGGCGAACTGAATTTTCCATTCTACCAAGACCCGCTGGCCAGAAAGTGTACCGACTGTTCTGTGGCCCTAACCCCCTGTGTTTTTCCCTCGACCACCCAGCTGGGGACCGCGAGTACCAGGGTGAGTTGCGTATCGCGGGTTGCGCTCCCCCGCCCCCCCCCCTGGACGTTCGGGTGTTGTATGCGCACAGTGTTCGCAAGTGACGGCTGCTCTACAGAATACCCACGGGAGAACCGGTAGTATTATATCCTGTGCCAAATTTCTGGTCTGCCCTATGGGTGGCTGGTAAATGTGCGTGTTCTAAGCTTCCCGCTACCCTTTCTTTGGTCATTCAAGAAGTCGACAATATCATCACCAGGCTACAGTATGACCAATAACCGTGGTACCTGTACGAGGCGTGCACCCAAGTATCCAACCGATGGAGGTCCGCCGGATACGTGCGGTCGGTCAACGAGATCGAATTGGTGGACGAGCACGGAGTATGGGATGTTCTGAGGATAAGCCATATCCACGTGGGGAGATTTGCCTGAGGGATACCGACGGTTTCTCTAGCTACTACCAAAGTAAGTCTCACTCGTACCCACCCCCATCGGCGTTAACCTGGGGCGATATTCCTAGACGAACAGGCTACCAAGGAGACAGTCGAATGGGGAGGTTGGTTTCACACCGGCAATGTCGGTTTAATGGGTGGGGTAGATGCGAACGCCATCCTTCTTTTTCATCATTCAACCCTATGCTGCATGATTCCAGTTCGGCGTGTTCAGGATCTGATTAACCGAGTTAAAGTAAATACTCGCCGTCCCTCCACGGTATTTCGGAATACTATGAAACTTTCTCGAGGTGAATACGTCGCCTCGGAGCAGGTTAAGAGTATCTACGCCGCTTGTCTTGTCGCATAACAGATCACGTTGAGAAGTTAGCGGCTTCACCTTTTGTTGGGTGAAAGGCGATCAACGTTCAACCCCCGTGTGTTCAACTCCCACAATTTCTTTTGTATTTTACCCCGGGCACCCAGGTCATTTGTAACCCCTTTCCTACTTGTCGCCTTTCGCTCCTCTCTGGCAGGGAGCATAAAACTTTAGAAAGATGTGTTAGATGCCGGGGAATTGCACTCAGCCACCACTCTCCAACCTGGGTTCCGACCGGAGTAGTGGATGGCTTTGTTAACACGAGGCGCGTCGCGTGCCTTTTGTTATCATTATCAACATCTATTTCTCGCAACAACACGAGGTATATTATCGGGGGATGGTCACTGATTTCCATCAAGCCTCGGACTCTACCTCACAACCGTACCCCTTTCTCGTGGCTACCTTCAATCTTGATCATGCAAGTCGAGTCCCAACCACCGAAGGGGAATGATGAGGCCATCTCATTGCTGGATGCGGCCATCGCGGGCTTGAATCGCACGGGAGAACTCTCAAGTATCACGCCAGCCAAGGCAGTTCCTGGTTCCGTCAGTGTCCTCCTTGGGACGATCAAGGTATGTTTCCTCTTCTGCGGTGAGGTGGCCCAAATTCATAGATAACCAGGACACCGTGGTTAACAATCCGGACTATGTCGAACTCGGGCTAATCTGCGCGAATACATGCAGTAGCTTTAACCAAGGGGTGAACGGGAGAAGATTGGGCGAGTTGAGTGGGTCCGTGTGGGAGGCGATTGAACAGTTAGAAACGTGAGCTCAACCGGTGATGGATGTCGTGTGCGTCTCACTCACCACTCCCTTGATCGCAGAACTGTGGCAGAAATTCAGGAAGGGATCAAGAACAAGGGGCAGAACTCGCACTCCCAACCTGCCCACACGGGGAATGGCAGGGGGGCCGTCGATGCCTGGAAGGCGGAACTCACTAGGATCCTTCAAGTCTTCGAAGTACGTATGTTCTGCCGATTCTGCTTGACTGTCGCTAACCCCAACACACCAGACCGAGTTGGCCCCGAACACCGATACCAGAGTTTCCAACAAGCACAAGAACACCTTGAAAGGCCACGACGATGCTGACGGTGTAAGTCGGGCGGTAAGTGAAACTCGTTCGTTCATGAGTGACTGCCAGGGTGTATCACCTGCGTGCGGCGTGTTGCCTCACGACTATGCACGTCCCACTGCTACTTGCTAGAGGACGTATCCACGCTCGATCGCCTCCAAAGGCTTCTTCAGCCAGACAAGTCATCGTCCGAGTTCCCCGGCAAATTGCATTTTGTTATCGGGATAGGGGAATCTGACGAACATATCCAGGGCGTCCAAGGCGACAACCTAGTGAGAACCGTGGAATCTCAGGACAATGTATACACCTTTCTCTCCGTAGCTTCAGTTCCCGCCCACTGAACCTACCATAGGCCCCAGATCATCCGGTCCCTACCGATGTTGCCTACAGAGAGACCCTTAAGGCACTGCAGGGAATCTTCACACCCCAGATGCGCCTACTATTGCCGCACGTTTTATCAGCCAAACAGCTCAACATTGGTAGGAGCGCATTTGCCTTCGGCGGGTACTCAGACGTATTCAAAGGGACGTATGATGGGTTGGAGGTTTGCGTCAAGAGACTTGGGGTCGACTCTGCTGACAGTCCGGAAGAGGTCGCAAAGGGACGTATTCATTACGTCCAAGCTTGCTGTCTACTAACGACCCCAACAGACTCTTTACCGAGAGGCTTTGATATGGAAACGGTTAATCCACCCCAACGTCGTCCCCTTCAAAGGTATAACGTTCAGCCCTCTCCAGATTGTGTCAGAGTGGATGCCGGGCGGAGACCTGACCACTTACGTCAACATGAAGCCAGGCGCGAGTAAGGTTGGACTTGTGAGCTCTCCGGTTGCCTACTCCCCAATGCACCACCTTATTGTTCCTGTAGTTGGCTGACGTCGCAAATGGGCTTCACTACCTTCACCTTTACGGCGTGATTCACGGGGATCTCAAAGGAGTGAATGTTCCGTCATCACCGAACCTTATGGTTTCACTTATTGACGCCTGCAGCCGAATATCATGGTGGATGCTTCCGGCCGTGCACGCATAACGGATTTCGGTCTCGCTCACAACCATGATGCCGAGGAGGGAACTTATGTAGCACTCGGTGGCACCGAGCGGTGGACTGCACCCGAAATCTTGGAGGAGAAAGGGTCGTTGAACAAAAGTGCGGATGTTTTCTCGTTTGCGATGGTCATGGTCGAGGTTAGTTGTGGATATTCCAATGAATACCAGGGGGCAGGCTCCCACTAACCAGTTTACAATTCAACAAAGGTCTTCACTGGCGCAGCCCCGTTTGACAAACTCACATCTATCGCCGCAACTTTGGCCATAATGGAGGAAAAGCGTCCTCCGCGACCCACTCACTCGACTCTTACGGATGAACTGTGGGAATTGATGCAACACTGCTGGCATCAAGAACCTCGCTTGCGTCCGGAAATGTCGCAAGTGGTACAAATTTTGAGTGGCGTGCTTTACGACGAGGAGCATAAGGAATGGATACAAGATCTAGTGGGGCTTGTCGATTGTCTGGACAAGGTACATCACCGCGTGTCTCCCTTTCGCTTCCTACTCAAGCCACCATAGGCTCTCAACGCTGTCGACCCTGCCAGTCCCGCTTTCCGGAAGTGTCTGGAGGAACTCAGAGACATATGTAGTGCCAAGATGATACTGCCAACATCATATACGCTTTCGCCTCAAGTTTTGAAAGTTGACAGTCGGCCTCTCGTCCCGGGTGGTTCCGTTGATGTGCACAAATGGACTCTCGACGGTTCAAAGGTTTGTGTCAAACGCGTTCGGATATGTTCCAACAAGGACAGTCCGACGAACCCCAGAAAAGTGAGTCGTCCTATCGCTCCCTCCGTCTGCCGTCGGTGATGGGTCCCATAGGCCTTCTACCGAGATGCTGTAATGTGGAAACACTTGAAGCACCGAAACATCGTCCCGCTCCTCGGCATCACTTCCACTCCCCTGCAGCTTGTTTTAGAGTGGATGCCTGGTGGAGTCCTGACAGAATATGTTAGGAAGAACTCGGTCGCAGATCGACGTGGTCTTGTGGGTGACCCTCCTGTCGCGGCTGATCCCATGCTTACTCCCGCCACCAGCTATGTGATGTCGCTAAAGGTCTCAAGTTTCTCCACTCCCGAGACGTGATTCACGGTAATCTCAAAGGAGTACGTGATCGTTCTGAGCCCATCTTGTCATCGCATTGACATGTATCCAGTCAAATATCCTTGTGGATGTCACCGGTCATGCGCTAATCACGGATTTCGGCCTTGCTACGGCCACTCAAAAGCTGGACTGCATACGAAGTACCTCGGAGGACCATAGTCACGCTGCACGATGGACTGCGCCGGAGATCCTGACCGGAAATGGGACATTTAGCGAGGAAGCGGATATTTTCTCCTTCGCGATGGTGATGGTCGAGGCGCGTTACAAATGGGCTATTTTCGTCGAGCTTTTGCTCACCATCACCTTGTATCACCATAGGTATATACCGGCGCGGTTCCGTTCGATGATTTCGGGCCTCCAGCAGTGATGGCAGCGACAGTGGCTGGCAGACGCCCTCGTCGACCAACTGATCCGGCTTTCACAGACGGGTTGTGGGGATTGATGCAAAGCTGTTGGAATCGGAATCCTCAGTCTCGGCCAAAAATTTCGGAATTGTTAGAAACTCTCCGCGGCCCGTAAGTTCTCGTTCTTTAAGTGGTCACACGTTCGTTGACCTCACTCTTCTCCCGTGCAGGGTCTGCCCTACTATCCCACAGGGACACCAAGCAGGTGACTTCGGCACCACGGGTACCGATCTGTATGACGTGGGCAAGAAAGCCTTTCGTCTCGACCCCCTGAATATGGTTGATGGGGACCTTTCGAGGCGGAAGTTTATAAAGGATGCCCCGGATATGAATGGTGGTCGTACAACCAACGACACTTATCGTAGGTACCATACATCTTCTGACCTCAAACGATTCTGAGTTCTTCGTGGATCGGGCCCAGATTTACAGACCGGGAACAATTTCCGCAGGCGTGACTCCACTCCCACTCCACTGCCGGGGGAAAGGGGGCTGCTGCGAAAGGGTGATCGCAAGGAAAATGCGAAGGGAGCCAGAGAGACTGAAAAGAGGGTGAAAGGAGTTGAAGAGGCTCAAAAGGAGGCGAAGGAGGATGAAGAAACTATGAAGGAGGACGCGGCCTGGCAACACGAGAAGCCCAAGGTACGTTGTCTTCCCCCCTTCCGACAGAACACCGTTCTGGCCTCCACCGCAGACGAAAAATGGCCAGGGGGGACTACATGAGCCTGCCTTTCTTCGTTCGCTTCTACAAGATGAGCGCAGGTCAAGGAGTACGTGTGGTCCTTTCTACCGTAACCTTCCGCTGATCACACTGGGGACTCGCACCGTACAGCCAGATTTAAATCCCCCACACGTCTTTTCCCGGACCTCCTGGACAACCGCAAAAATGATCCTCCCAATTCCTATCCATCGACGATCGACAACATCGCTATGTTGCGCAGTGAGGGACAAGGACGGTGGGATTAGCACTTCGTGGTTCTGCACTGAATTAGGTGGCCGTGGATAGCAGGGGGTGCTGTTCCGAAACAGTGGCAACAGTTCAGAAGGTTTTGAGAAGAGTCCTCTGGGCCTGGAAACGCGCTCCAGCCGAAAGGATAATGCTTAGTCATTCGGTCTCGGTATTCTATAAGCGAAGGGGTCAAAGCGGCACTCGTCCGACATAGTGCAGAAAATTGTGCCAGGCCTCGGACTGCGAAACGCGAACCGTCATCATATCAATACGAATAGGCGGACCAAATATTGACCGGATGGTTAAGTAGAGTATAGTTGAAGATCGCGTAGTAAAGAACAAGAACGAATCCGCTAGTATATCGCATATCAGTAAATTCCTCCGATGAGCAGCCGTTTGTAATAGACATTAAGCATTCTGGAGGGTGAGTGTTGGGAGTAGGATGTGTGAGACAGTGTCATTTCGGGATCGCGCGACACAAGAGTACGGGAGGCAGGGCGTTGGCGTGCGTGGTCCGGGGGTGTGAAGGAACCTATGTCCACAAGTACATATTTTCAAAGCGCCAGCCCATAAACCGTCTCGGCGAGAGTCCTGAAACACGCGATAATCGGTGGGTCGAAAATGTGGAACGAAACGACGGCGAGGGTGGTGGGCTTGAGGTGGGCAAAGGGGGGATTGGATTCGGATCGGGAATGACTCTTCCGCGACAAGGTCGTTTCGTGGGGTCGGGGAGTATTCCGGGACTAGTTGGAAAGATGCCAGTAGGATAAGTACGGCAAAAAAGGAGAGGGTGGGAGTTGCGAAGCGGTTGCAGGCGTTCCCGCCGCGGCAAATACCAGCACGCACGGATTTGACCAGAAAGGGACTGGGGGGAAAACAGCTCGAAAAGGACATTGAAATAAGCTTTCCCTACTCAGGTCTAGAATCAAAACAATAAGATTCCCTCCCTTACGGTCGTAGGATTGAATTGTTTATCTCGCATCCACAGCGAAGGTGCTTTTCGACAGAAGACAAACGACAGACCTGTGCATGCCACCGCCTGCGCGGATACTAATTTCCAATTGGTGACTGCAACAAGGTGGGGAGTTGTGAGGTTGGCGTGGAGTAACGGCTGAGTACTGAACTGTGACGATCTCTGGCGTGAGCCCGGTCCAGGTGGTGAGGCTGGGGCTCGCATGGGAGAGAGGGAGTTGGTCGGCGTTGATTAGGAGGTTTATGCAGGAGGCAGCAATTTCGTCCGGTCGAGCTCCAGCCTGGATTGGACATCGATTATGAAAACTGGGCTGGCAACTGAGAGAAGGCCGGCCCCGGGGCAGTCGAACGAAGGGGGTACGTCACGTCAGGTCGAGCTGGACGACGATAGGTGCTTGTGTTCGTGACGCTGAAGATAAGGGCGGGGTCATGTACCATCTCGAACGATGAATGTGGGGGAAAAGCGACTCGAGTTGCGATCCATCCTTCGGCCGGAGCGCTCCGGAAGTCGGCACGTTCCACCGCGGACAGCGGCTGCCGGTGCTTGCGGACACCCCAGACTCAATGAGCCCAGCACAGTGCTATTTGTCGTCTTTGATGGGCCTCGTGGATCAAGGGAGGCGTCGGGTAGTTATACCATCTCGTAACTTCAAGGCAACGATTTTGTGGGGTTTGTCAGCCAGCTGGACAAGGTATGTCGCCGTGCCTCACTTCTTCGCCCTCCGCTCAAGCTACTGTAGATTCTCAACACCCTCGACCCCGCATTGGACGTTGAATGAAATAGAGTTTAGTTGGGCGAGCAAACGCACCATTGCTGCCACCATGTGTCTGCAATATGCCTGGTGTTCGTTTCAGATATTGTGCGCGGATTCCATGATACTACATATATTTAGTGGCGTGCCAGAAGGAATGCACCATTTTTTTCTCATTTGCCACCTGCCTGGCAGATTGCCTGGGCTATTGAGCGGTTGAGAAGGAGCCTGCAAGAAACTGCCCCAACTCCGCCATGCCACGACCCTACCGCATGCCTTCGGCGTGGATGTGAATATATTACCGGCAAATGGCTCCGCTGGACTGTCGTGTACATTTTTCCTCGCTGCCCTTCCACTGGTTCGAAGGATAGCATGCTCGCGCTTCAAGTACCACGGTGTGAGTCCCAACTCCGACAAGTACGACCGTGAAGACCGATCGACAAAAGCTCTTGACCTCACTAGCATCGGGATTGAGCGGCGATTTATCCCCTACATCCTTAGCGTCGAGTCGGGAGCTGAACACCCCGTCTTTCCGCCCACCCAAGTAGATATACAGACTATCGCGGAAAAACTCGATGAGGTAAACCTGTCTTTTCAAACCGCCCCGCCCCCCAACGTGCTGAACCCTCCGGTCAGGCCTTGTCGTCCCCCACGGTGAATCAAGAGTTGAAGGAGCGGTGTATCGCAATTCTGCGCAGGTTTTCACGTTCGCACGGTGTCCGACCTAAATCGTGTTCCCCATCCGGAGTCACGTTGAGCGGTAGGGAACCGCATATGACGGCAGGATCTTCGGAGGTTTGGAAGGGGAGATTGGGTGGAAATCAAGTGTGCGTGAAGACTTTCCGGGTGTGGGCTTCGGAGATGGATGAGATCAAGGAGGTGTGTAGCGGTCCCTACTGAGATGAACGAATGAACTCAACCTGATTCCCATCAGGGTTTCTACCGCGAGATTGCGCAGTGGAAGTATATCTCACATCCAAACGTGCTTCCCTTCCTTGGAGTCTTGGATGGGTTGCCTGGCCTCCATGGGTTTTGTATCATCAACCCTTGGCTGGAAAATGGTAACGTTCTTGAGTATATAAATAAGGTCCCGGATGCCAATCGATTCCAGCTGGTGAGCGGTCACAAGAATCGGCAGGGATAACCCTCTGATAGCGTCCTATATAGCTTGCACAAGCCACCCTTGGTCTCATGCGCCTTCATTCACTAGACATCGTGCATGGTAGCATTCATCCCGTGAGAGACACAGATTATTGGAGGTGAACACGAACCAATTCTCAATTTGCCTAGGGAAACATCCTGATCACCAAGGAGGGTGATGCCTGTATCGCAGACTTTGGGATCGCCGCGATCCTGGCCGGTTCCGCTGCCATGCGATCAGGTTCCATGGCCACCACTAAGCACGGCGTCGTTCGCTACAAGGCTCCAGAATTACTAGGAGATAACCCCACTCCTTCGAAGGAGAGCGACATATACTCCCTCGCGATGGTTACCTTCGAGGTACATTCTTATATCGTAGTTCGCCTCACCAGCTAACCCCCCACCCACCGGCCAGCTCCTCTCTGGGGTTCCACCGTACGATAAAATGTCAGCACCTCGTATGGCCTATTCTATTATGAAGCAGGAGCGGCCAGTTCGCCCAGATAATGAAACCGCGGGCCGTTGGTTGTCCGACCCGATCTGGGCTGCCATTCAGCGCCGTTGGGGCGAAGACCCGCAGTCCCGGTGGCCCCTTAGTGGGCTACATCACGCGTTCCTTAAATTGGGAGAAAGAGAGGGTAAACACAACGTCGTGTCCTACATTTTTGGGTTGTTCTGAAGAACCACTTCCAGGTACGGGATCATCTACGGATGCCCCGGGACGCGTCGTACAACAATCATCGATCGAGATAGATCCCCCGTCTGACGATCCGCAACTGTCAAGAGGGATCCATGGGATCTTAAGCGATCCGACGACGTCATCCAATCAGCCTGTGCGGTCGTCGAGCAGGAACGATCACACTCCATTCGATTGGCAGACGTCGTCCAATCAGCTTGCACAGTCGCCAGACAGAGTCAGTGCTACTTCAAGGAAGAGCGGGTCGCTCAAACGGGTGAAGCACATATGGTATTACTATACCTGCCGTTGTTGCAGCGAGTGATCCACCCCCCCCCCCCCACCGGAGGCAATAAGGTATTTTTCCGCAAAGGAAATATTGACTTTACGCTGAAGTTTTAATAAGTTCTTTCACAGGAAAGGCGAATGGGAGACCCTCGAAATTTTGATGATGAATTAGACGGAAGTTGTTCTCATTCTCTAGTGTATGATAATGCTTTACATTTTTCGATTCGATTTGCGCCCCGGATACTGACTCAAACTCCAGCATTCCTTTTACGGAAAAACACTCCGTTGCCCTTGGTGTCCGTTCAGCGGCGCCACCCATGTCCCATCACAGATTAACTCCGTTACCATCATACCACGACAATTGCAGCACTACTGCTAGTCGTGATCTCGGGCACCGTTGGACCCACCTTACATCTATTTTCTCACCTCTACAAGTAGCTCTATTGTAGTTCCGTCGTAGTTTCAACTAATGGAACAATCTCGTTTTTGGGGTCTGAGGTTACCGCGATCGCGTGTTTACGTGTGTTCAGATTCACGCTGAGCGATGGAATGAAGTTCGGGTGTTGGAAGTGTTTGCAAACAGCAGCAGCTCTACGAAGGGTCTCCGATTGGGTATATTATAAATCCACGACGTTGATGGCCACGAGATGCTCACAAGATCCACTTCTGAGCACACCCGCAAACACACTTCGATGCCTCGACTTTCGTTGGAACAATGTGAGAGGCTCATCGACTAATGTACACTCCCTTGGCAATCACACATCTTGGATATATAGCCTGCTTAAGAACCTGGCTCGGTCTTGGCCGGGCATTGAGCAATGTATGTGTGACATCTTGGACCCCGGTGAGTATCGTATCCATGTCGCATATTACTATTATGACCTTCGTGCATATATATTTAGGTGATATCAACGTCATCTCCCCGGACTCGATCAAGGGATGTGTATAATTATCCTGGGGGGGAGGGTTCCTAAGTCCCAGTGAAACGCTAGCCTTTGATTCCACGCAAGATGTTCAACACCCCTGAAATCCCCGGGCGCAAGTCGGGTTCCTGGTCCCAACAGCGTTGTACTACTGCCCACAACTTTTTCGAACATGCCGGATGGGTCGGCCGTGGCGGGCGTTTCCCCTCCATTATGGCGATTGCCGCCG
>Ga0307513_10005887_pt1 | contig 16099 bp, 21 predicted proteins | sample 15_EM_MG_FD_202174 | JGI IMG/M metagenome (GOLD analysis project Ga0307513, IMG submission 202174) | Populus trichocarpa ectomycorrhiza microbial communities from riparian zone in the Pacific Northwest, United States - 15_EM | ecosystem: Host-associated > Plants > Roots > Unclassified | place... | reverse complement strand
TCTATGCGACCTACTTACCAATTGGTTATACAGCCTTCACCAAGCAACCTGCACCAATCACCGCAATCTCCTTCAACAAAAGTGGTTCGCTCATGGCGTATGCTGTAGCTTACGATTGGGAAAAGGTGCTTCTCTGTCTTTTCCCCCTTTTGATAGTGTTGACACTGTCTCCGTAGGGCTATTCGGGCATGGTGGCTGGTCATCCCAACAAAGTACTCATCCACCAACTGAAGGAGGAAGAGACCAAAAAGAAACCAAGGAGGTAACGCTTGATTGTGACCGCGTGCTTCGGTATTCCTTGTTGCACGACCTATACTTGAGAATGAATTTCGACGTGGTTGTTCTATATTTGTGGTGGTTCCTTCTGCCGGTTCGTTGAAGACCCCTGGGGCAGTTTATAAGCCGTTCGTATTTCTTGGGCGAAGAGCGCATACATGTAGAGTGCCGCTGAGGACGAATTGGCTAGGTCCAGTCTCGGCCACTAACTTTGAGGTTGCATACCTATTGCTCATCTGGGCGTGTCTTTCCGCGAAGCATCTCTGACCGAATTCGGTAGCATCGTGGATGAGATGCCTAAGCCAAAGGAAACGTATCGCATTCTCTTTTCTGGTGGGGCAAGACATCCGTCCGAGCTCGCATCGCCGGTTTCGAATTAATTCATCAAGGCTTGGGATTCGGTTAGGAACGGCTTGAACCAACTAATAATGTACAGTGCCAGAACGTCATGTCTAGGGGGGGGCAACATAGCATTGAACACCCATGTCTTCTGCGCCGAGTCGCAGACATAAATCTCTCTCGCCCTCAGAGATGGTGAAGTACCGACCTATCATGTCCTTCGCCACGCCATAAAAGGGTATGGCCCCCGCCGGGCAGGGGCTATCGCAGCGGTACACATACCCCACGATGTACTCAATTGTCGCGTCGTGCTCCTTGATCCACCAATCGGTGGACTCATTGCTACTCGGGAAAGCATACGCCTTCGATTTGGGAGACCAGACGCGACGGAACGGGACCATGCCCGGCCCCTGTGTCTCCCAGATGCGGCAGACTATCCCCCCGGACTTCCAGTACCCATTGTAGCTGTATCCGTCCCTCTCATGTTCAAAGTTCCCATAGAGTCGGGTACCATTCCTTCCGCTCAACAGGTGTAAGGGCACTGTCGCTGGAGGGAGTGATGAAGACGAAGACGGAGCTTGGCCTCCGAATTTCCTCTTGGTGCTCGTTGAGGGATTGAGAGTCTTTGGTAGAATACCAATTACACTACCCTGCGAATTCTATCAAACACCAAGGAATCGACCATCTCTAAAGTAAACCCTACATGTAGAACATCCCTCCATTTCGTATGGCGTTCCGCGCTCGTTCCAACGCGAAAATCCCCGTGGTGAAAGCGGTCGTCGGCCGACATAATGCAGTCTTCGTCCTTTTGCAGTGTGTCACGAAGAGCGGCAAGTGTGGCATTGGGGTCGCAGTGCACGCGGTATTTGGCGGTCTCGCCGCTCGCGAGCGTCTTGACGACAAACACGACGTCCGGGGCATGGGGCGGAGTCTCAGGCGGTGGTGAGCACACATTGGTGTCTGTGTCGGAGAATGGATCGGGGTCGAGGGAAGGATGCATCGTGAATGTGCCCCGCCCGCGCCTAGAAGTTAGTGGGAGAGGTCCGAATATGAGGGTGTCTATCGTTGCTTACACCCACGCCAAGCTCTAGTGATACCTTCCGTGTCGTGGCCTTCGTGTGGTCCGAGAGCCCGAGAGTCTTCGTGATGGAAAGACGCCCGGTTCCGAAGCCAAAGCTACGACATGAGGAACCGCTTTAGACACATGATATCACTCTTCGAAGGCTTGGGGCACCAATCGGGACCATCCCCATAATGCTCAATACTTCAATCCATACACTAATTCGCGATACGACGGAGACTGGCTGACTGACCAACCGCATTCAATTAAACCTGAGAGGTGAACTACCCTAGAATGAGCATATGAGCTGCCTTTGTACTCAACTCAGTACTTCGATCAAAGACTTAAGGTGGTTGCTCTGGACTACTGATGCTTGATGCGCAATAAGACCGAGTCAAAGCAGCTCATATGACAACACTGGTGCACTGCACTGTAATTCCCACCGAAGACCTTTGCTCTCTGGACGTAAAGGTCAAGGTGCCAAAGTGATGCTGAAAACCAATGCACTCAAATGTGGTTACACTAGCAGTTAAGACAGAAAGAGACCTAATGAATGAAATTTATGCAAGCCCCAATGGGATCAACTGCGCCTCTATGTTTAGAGGCTGTATTGTACATGGATGTCTAGGGAGGGGAAAGATAGTATTGAATGCTCAAGTCACTTACACCAAACTGTAAACACAATCCCTCTTGCCCTCAGAGAGTGTTAAGATTCGACCTAACCACTCCTCATTCGTGCCATAAAGGGGTATGGGCCCCTCCGGGCCGGGGATATTGCTGGGATACACACATCCCACTTCACAATGTACCATCACGTTCTCCGACAGGGTCCGCCAGTCGATATTGTTATATTTAGTCATGAAAGTAAACGCCTTCAACTTAGGGGAGTATAGTCGCTGTAGCTTTCCTTTTCAAAGTTTCCATATAGTCACCCAACACCCCCTTCGTTGGTCAACTGGCACAAAGGTACTGTCGCTGGAGGTACAGACGAAGATGAAGAATAAAACGAAGAGTGATTCCCAGATTCCTTTTTTGCAGTCGTTGAGGAATTACTGACAATTGTCAATGTGCTTGATGGATAGGGATTCTTTGGCAGAATACTAATTACGGTATCCTGTGAATCCTGTCAAACTTCAAGGAATGACCATATTCAAAGTAAGCCCAACCTGTAAGACAACCCTCGATTTGGTATTGGGTTCCGTGCTCCCCCCAACGCGAAAGTCCCCTTGGTGAAAGCGGTCGTCGGCCAACATAATGTCATCTTCACCATTTTGTAATGTGCCACGAAGAACAGCAAGTGTAACATCAAGGTCACAGTGCACACGGTATTTGGTGGTTCCCCCGCTCGTCAACGTTACGACATATCACGAACTAAACAGAACTTTTGCCACCGGGATGGCGTCATTAACACTTGGGACCCTAACAGCAAGGTACGTATCAAGAGTAAGTGCAATCATTGAGGTTATCTGACTTTCTATGCGATCTACTCACCGATTGGTTATATAGCCTTCATCAGGCAGCCGGCACCAATCACTGCAATCTCCTTCAACAAAGCGGTTCGCTCAACGGCAAATGCTGTAGCTCACGATTGGGAAAAGGTGCTTCTCTGTCTTTTTCCCTTGTGATAGTGGTATTTGACGCTATCTCCGTAGGGCTATTCGGGCATGGTGGCTAGGCACCCCAACAAAGTATTCATCCACCAACTGAAGGAGGAAGAGATCAAGAAGGAACCAAGGAGGTAACACTTGATTGTGACCTGCATGCTTCGGTATTCCTTGTTGCACAACCTATACATGAGAATGAATTCCGACGTGGTTGTTCTATATTTGCGGTGGTTCCTTCTTCCAGTTCGTTGAAGACCCCCTGGGGTGGTTTATAAGCCGTTCGTATTTCCTTGAGCGAAAAGCGCATTCGTATATGTCGGAATTTGGCATTTGATATTCAAGCGCTCAGTTTGTGTGGAGCCCGGTATCACGTGGACATGTTCTGGGGTATATAAGGGCCCACATCCTCGTTATTATATCCTTACGTGTTTGTAGCGGGCCCCAACAAACACGAGCATTTTCGTCACCCAGAACAAATTGGCTGGGTCCAGCTTTGGTCAGTAACTTTTAGGTATCCCGTTGAAGTGGTTACTGCTAGTTGGCGTTGCACACCCAGCGCTCATCCGGGCGCCTGTTTCCACGAATAAGCACCTCTGACCGAATCCAATAGTATCGTGGACGAGATACCTGAGCCACAGGAAACGCGTTGCATTCTCTTTTTTGGCCCCGCCTTGTGTGGCAAGACATCCGTCCGAGCTCACATCGCCGGCCGCGCCAAGCGCTTCCGGATTACAGACAGCTCACATTTCCACTTGATTTTCCCCTTGTCGAGTGCTTGGTACCCAAGGGAGATCCTGAACTTGATCAAAAGGCCTGGAAAGAATGGCGGACAGGAGCCGTGGAAGCGTCTACCGAAGGTGAAGTGGGTGAAGAGTGGAGGGTAGGTAAGGGCAAAAGGAGTGCGAAGATTGAAACACAGGAGAGTAACGTAGGAAAGTGTTGCCATAGGTATGAAGCGTTAAACTTTCTCGGTATGGACGTCGTAGCGATCTGTTTCTCGGTCGGGGAGGCAGATACATTTGACGAACATCTCCAAGCAGTCAGTGGCATTCATTATACTAGTAGCGAGTCCACAAAGAATTCAGGCTGGCCTATAGCTGCATACCTAGCTCCTCTACGAGAAACAAAGAAATATTTCAAAGATACCCCTTGTGCTGGTTGGGTTTCAAACAGACCTAAGGAATGACCGAGGTCAGTCGAATATTATATCGACGGAGGAAGCCAAAGCCCGAGCTAAATCTCTCGGTGTCCGATATGTTGAATGTTCGGCTCTCACCGGCGAGGGCATGGAGGACGTCTTTAAACTCTTAACATGGACTGCGCTGTATGGTGAGCATGAGTCAACACCCAGACTCGGGAGATATATTATTGGCTGACACCCAACTCGTCTTCAAACAAAAAGTTCGGTTTGTAATAACATCGGGTCATACAAGAGATAAAAAATAAGGAAACACGATCAGTGCAGTGACCACATCCATAAATCTACGTGACTCTGGCCAGAACACGGTGTCCTGGAGGTATAATATAGAACATGGTGTATACCTGGCAAACTGCGAAGATGGGAAAAATAAGACAGGGAATGCGGTTTGGATTTCAAAGTGAAGGAGCTACACCTTTGAGGGGGGGGTATTCTACATTTCCCCAAGATAGGCTACAACAGAAAGCCCGACAGGGCAAATGAGGAGCCTGACTGGGTAGAAGGTAAAATAACCCACGTGCCAGAATCACGTCAACTTGTGGGAAGGCATCTAAGAACAGTCTGAGAGAGATTGTATAAAATGAGCGATGCCTGTATTGTGTCACGTGGAGTAGTCTAAGCGGCACAACAACTCTTTGTGCATTCTGAATTCACAAGAAGACTCAAGGCGGGGCAACGTAGCACTGGATACCTTCATCCTTTGCACCGAGCCGCACACATGAGGCTCTTTCACCTTCAGAAATGGTCAAAACCCGGCCGACCTTCGACTCATGAACTAGATGGAGGGGTACAGCCCCATCTGGGCACGGACCATCACGGCGATATACGTAGCCCACAGTAAATTCTACCTTTGCTCCTTTCTCTTTGATCCACCAATTCAAGTCTTCATCATTGGCAATGAAGAGGTGGATATTTTCCGAGGGTACCCATAAGCGCTGGAGTGGGACCATACCGCGCCCCTGCTCTTCCCATATCCGACATATCAGCCCTTCGTATTTCCACAACCAGGAGGGACAATGCCCGTCTCTCTCATTTTCGTAGTTTCCATAGAGGTGGTCATCGCCCCATTCGTGTTTTGTCATTCGGTACAAGGGCACTGTTGCTGGAGGCAGCGATGAAGCCCGCCCACTTGTCGAGGGGGTCCTGTCGATTGTCGACGTCGGACCAATACCAATCACCTCGTTCTACAACTTTTCGTCAGGGGCCAAGTAAGTCCTATAATCAAACCCGGGTTGACCTCTAGGATATCCCTCCATTTCACCTTGGACTCTGCGCCCTTCACTACACAATATTCCCCTCGGTGAAAGCGGTCTTCTGAGAGCATGGTGTGGTCTTCGTCATTTTGCAAGATGATACGAAGATCAGCGAGGGTGGCGCCAGAGTCGCAGTAGGTGCAGTATTTGATAGTGCCACCTGTCGTCAAGGTCTTGACAATAAAAACGATGCTTGCGAGGTTCGTCGGGGTTGCGTGGATCGTCGGGGCTGCGTGGATCGTCGGGGCTGCGTGGACCGTCGGGGCTGCGTGGACCGGGGTTGCGCGGATCGTCGGGATCTGGCCGAAAAGAGACATGATACCGGCGTCAGTACCGGCGTCAGTATCGATGGAGGCAGGCACTGTGTTTCGTGCGTCAATGAGGCCGAAAATTAGCGCTGTTACAGCTTATATATACTCCCTTAGCCGCTTTTAGACGCCAGATGTGTGGAAAGGGGACAGGCTCCGAAGAGTACACGTGTCCGATCGGTTCTCCACGAAGAATGATCCAGTACGTAAAGTCGCTGACACGAGGTTCCTTCGCCCTCTGAGATGGCCAGAAGTTTGCCGATCCTAATTTCCTGCAGATAGGAGAGGGTACAGCCCCAGCTGGGCACGGTCCATCATGACGATACATATAACCCACTATGAATTCCTCCTTTGCTTGTTGCTCATTGATCCACCATTTCATGTCGGCACCATTAACCATGAAGACTTGCATATTCTTCAGCGGAGACTATAGACGACGGTGTGGTACCATACCAGACCCCTTCTTTCACCAGATTCGACATATAAACCCTTCATATATCCACATCCAGGAGTGAGAGTAGCTGCCTTTCTCATTTTCAGAATTTCCATAGAGCCGGTCCTGCTCCCCTTTGTTCCAATCGAGTTTGACGATTCGGTGCAGAGGCACCGTTCCTGGAAGGAACGATGGAGCTGAGAGTGAATTAGGGTTCGTACTTGGATCTACCGTTGATGTGCCCGTGTTCTTTCGACCAATGCCTATCACCTCGCCCTGCAAAGACTCATCAGGGGGCAAGTAAGCTCTCATAATCAAGCTCGGGTCATCTCTAGAATATCCCTCCACTTCGTCTGAGGTTCCGAGTCCTTCCCTACATAATATCCAAGCGGTCGCCTGAGGTCCTTTCATTGTGTAAGGTGACACGAAGATCAGCAAGCGTGACATTGGGTCGCAGTGAACTTGACGGCGCCACCCGTGGCCAAGATCTTGACAATATGCAGCCAGTTGTTGGTGGCGACGTTGTCGACGGGGGGCAGGCATATCTTCAGTGGGGAAACAGAGGACTAGCCCTGCCACAACCTATTATTTCATCCCTTGGCTGGTTCTTTAACTCACCATCGCCGGGCTCCGCTCTCGATCTCCTCATGGGGTCCGGCTGGTTTAAGCGTGTCTACAATACAGAGATGCTCCAGACTCTTGAAATGCAGCCAATAATAAACCACGAGGAATGGCCCTATCCTTCAGGTCAACAGAACAGAACATTGTGAAAGAACTAGCCGTTGAGGTATTATCGATGGAAAGGAGAGCTCGAGATGCGCCCATACCTACTCGATCGAAGACCTGGGATAAGGTGTTTTACGGTATTCTGATGACAGAGGTTGGTAAGCTGCCAAAGTGCGCAAATAATGAACCACATTTCTTTAGCACGAGCGTCTCAAGGCCTTACCCAAGATATAAACACCATTCATACATTCTCAGGTCGTGCGCTCAGGTCATGGTCACCCCATGGCACGCCTTGGGATATGAGAGTAGCCTCACAACTCACGCACCAACAAGCAGTGACAGAAACACTGAAATCTTCAGATATCATTTACCAGCATGACAAGCACGAAAAACAACATCCAAGCTCACCCACGGCTCCTGAAGCGCCAAGTGCCGAATTATCTTTCCATCTAGTCTACTATCACTCCCTCTCAGTCCTAAACACCGCATCCCTCGTCTCCCAAAGTCGGTACACATTGCTAACCTTGCGCCAATCAACTACACTCCAGAACCGCCTCAAATACTCCTCCTTGCCCCACACCCCCAGGCCGGCGCTCATCCACGCATGCTCGTGGACGCTGATGCACATGAGCGGGCTGATATCATCGCCCGCCCTGCGGAGGAGCTTGGCCGTGCCGAGCTGTTTGCTGTAGTTCGTCCCGCCGACGAGCTCGCTGGGTGTCACGTTCCACTGTGGCACCGGCGGCGCACTGGGGTCGTCGAAGTCCGCCTCCCCCTCGGCCTCCGTGCCCGGGGACCACTGCGACGAGGGCGTGAGCAGGTCCCCGGCGGAGGTGGAGCTGTTCTTCTTCGAGAGTGGCTCGAGCGGTTGGTGCCACGCCAGTGGGGTCTGCGAGAACTGGACGGTTGACGACGACGGGGAAGGCTGGATGCAGAGGCGGTGGGTGAGGTTCAAGGGGTGGTAGGCTGGTAGCGAAGTGGAGAACTTGCGGTGTGGTGAGCTCGGGCGAGTGTGGGAGACGCGGTGTGCTACACCAGAAGTGGGACTGGTCGGTGGTGGGTCAACACCGCCGATCGTGTGTGCGGTACTGGTGCTCCCCGCTCTGGCCTGTGGTGCCTGCTTCTCTCCTAGGACGGAGAATGGCCGCGGGAGAAGGTCGTCCGGATGTATACCATTTGGATGCCGGTACTGCCGTGATCTGACGAGCATAGTTCCTGGCCCGTAGGTCGCCACTACAGCAAGGGATTTAATGGTCATGTCAACGACGAGCCAGACCCAACCGGAACCAGTCATCCCAAGGGCAGCGGCGGACATGTATGACTTGAGGCCTTCCAGGTCATCAAAACTTTCGTAGATGAGGCCCCTTAGTTCTGGGCTGATATCTTTTTCATGGTTTGGCTCATCCTCGATTGGGGGTTTCTGCGGAAGGGTCCATCGGCACTGAAGACGCGCTGTGATGTAGGAAGACGCACTAAGTTATCGAGGAAAAAGCTATTGTTCAGTGCCTGACTAGCATAGTTGAAGGCAAGGATTTGATGTTTGGTGGCGGAGATGACGGTTTGCGCGACACTCAAATGCTCGAGTTCCGTTCCTGCAGGTATAGTATAGGCATATATGAAAATAGAAGAAATGGACCTTGCGCACCTCTAACTTCATCATTTAGGCGTTCGAGCAAACCATTTTGGTAGTCGACGGCAATAACGCGTAGTGCTTCTGGCGTCAAAAACCCTCCAAGACCGTTCTCTATGCTATAAGGTAGCTGCTGAAGCTGGTGCACGTTCCGTACGGTGACACTGGCCAGACGAAAAGAACCCGAGGGCCTAGTCGGTCTTCTCGCCGCGGCAGCAAGCGAGGAGAAGGCATGTCGATAAGTAGACATAAAATGTGTGCTGTCCTACGCGCGTTCAAGTCGTGTGCCGCGTAAATGGAGCTGCAGCAAAAATTTGAGTCAAGGTCCAAGTTGTTTTCGACCTGGACCTTACCGTGCCCGCTGAAGAAATGCCACCAAAATCCGCTGCGACGTCGACGCCAAAATCAGCGTCTCAGGAGACATCCCCTGCATCTTCCAACGCGTTTTTGACGCTGTGGAATGCTTACCAGAAGCAGACGCCTGCTCGTCTCAAGCTCATCGACTCGTATCTCGTATTTGTCATGCTCTCTGGTATTATCCAGTTTGTATACTGCGTACTGGTCACAAACTTTCCCTTCAACGCGTTCCTGGCTGGGTACGAGCTCAAATCCTCGTTCGTGTTCTGCCACGCTGACCACGAGACATGCTCTAGCTTCTCGAGCTGTGTCGGCCAGTTCGTATTGACCGCTTCATTACGGTCACAAGTAAACCCTGCAAACTCTGATGAGTTCAAGGAGGTTTCTCCAGAGCGGTATGCATTCTCGCTATTCTCAGCTGCTCAGCCTGACAGCGAACCACAGAGCATTCGCAGATTTCGCGTTAGGATCAATAGTGCTACATTTCTTCGTGTACAACTTCCTTGGTTAATGTTTCTCTATGTATTCAAAACCGCCCGAGCTCCCTTTTCGGACATCATTTCCTACTTACATCGAAAGCAACGAGGGTGTGAGCAAGCGAGCAGTGAAGCACGCTTGCTCACAAGCTATTAGTCCATCCAGCGAGGTTACGTAGAATTTTCCTGCCTTCGCGATCACCAGATAACCACGCGCCATGCGCACTCGCATATGAGTCCACCTCGGTATGCTCGCCAGCCCAGAACACCCTACCCCACAGCGTGCGGGACAGCTCGAGAAAATCGAGGGGCGTCGACTCCTGTTCGCCGTCCCTAAGTGCCGGGGAATAAGCGTATGAACCAAACGCAAACCGGTCGCTCCTCCAGCGCGTGACATGCACCTTGGTAGGTTCCGGAACCTTGTCCTTGACTGCCGTAAGAGTGGTAGCCTTTCCATCAGCACCCGTCGCCGCCGTGAACGGTCCCAGGTAATCCGCCACGACGGCATGAGCCCACGCCGCGACTTGCTCATCAGTGCATTCTTCCAATGCGTCAGCAGTGTCCCCTCCGATCATAAACTCCAAGGCGGGGATATTCGACAACGTATTAAGATCCATTATCGCCACCGCCAGTGGGTTGTTCTCCCGCTCCTCTTGCGACCGCCCAGGGAACGCGCCGCGGTATATCTGCTCGAGTTTCCCGCCCTTGGGGCCCTGGAGCCTCAGCGGATTTTTGTCAAAGTCCGGAAGGAAGACAAACGACGAGGCGTGCGCAATCGATAACGCTTGGCCCTTTACAGAGCTCCACCACGCCCGGTCGTATTTCAAAACGATCTTGTTCAGCAGCCCGAATCCGAGACTGCTGATCGCCTCGCGACGGCGTAGCGGAAGCTCGGGGGTAAACTTTGGGGGATTATGCTTTAACACGCCGAGAGGGAGAGTGACGAGCGTACAGTGACCCTGCCAGTCTTGAATCTGGCATAGCCCATTGGGCGACAACGACGTACTTTGCGAAGTGATCTTCACATGCAAGTCTGGGGAAGCAAGATGGTCAATTCCAGAGCAAAGAGAAGCGAAGGGTGGGGATGTACCATCGACAACCTCAATGGCCGTGACCTCCTCTCCCAGCTTGATGACTCCTCCAAGTTGTTCAATTTCGCCGTTCAAGTGGTTGATGATTCCGGCATATGAGTCGGAAATAAACTCGTCGTGGCCCTCTGTCCACGTATGAAGCATATATAACACGAGTTAGTACGGCCGCTGGGCACTCACCCGCACTTGGAGTACCCACCCAAGTCCTGGTTGAAGAGCCAATACTTGAACGAAACATGATCAAACGGCGCGCCTGTCCAAGTCTGTGCAGCCCTCCCCATTGAAGTGACCATCTTTTTCTCTTCGTGGTTGAGACCGATGTACATGGGTGAGCCATGCGCGAACATCTCGTCCGCAAGGGTGGCCTTGCTGTTGGGCACCGATTTGGGGCTCTCACGACTTTGCGCGGGCATGTCCTGGAAGAAGGTATTCCACAGTGACCCAGTGAGTGTTGCGGCTTGATCTTGGGAGAGAACCTTGCCAGCCGGTTTGACGATGGGACTCGCGGACATGCCCGGAATGACAGTGCGAATCCCAAGTTTAGTAGTGAGAGCCTTCATTGGGTTACCGTGGATGCCATGAATGAAACTAGAATGCACACCCGTCAGTTTCCGACAAGTCGGACAAGCCGGTAGCCGGCGCACCTGGCCCCCAAATCGACCATACCCTTACTGTGGTTCGTCTCATCTTGAAATCTCACGGGGTTCACTCTCCCCCCAATTCGGTCCCTCGCCTCTAATACGAGAACTGACACTCCGTCAGGCGGAACGTTTGCGAGAATGTGATGCGCTGCAGCAAGGCCGCTGAGTCCAGCTCCGATAATTACGACGTCAAAGGTCTCTGGGGTGCGAGCGCTGGGCATTGCGAGTGTATACGAGCGAGTACGTGCGAGTGTGCTGGAAGCGGCAGGCGACGAGGGACGGGTCAAGTGCTGGGACGAGGCGGAAGCCAAGTTGTGGGGACGAGCGGGGCGAACGGGATGTGTGGTGTGTCGAGCTTTATAGAGAGCTTCGGACGTTAGTAGTTAATATCACGCACTCAGCTCATGTAGGAATACTGCCTCCATTTGGGCCATTTCGACCATTTGGGGCGAGGCCTCGCAGCTCACGCCGCGTACAGCGTGGTATGGTCTGGCGCTCGAAAAGAATTTTCATTTAATGACTCAGAAATACATTCCAGTTTTGGTCACAACCTACGACGTTAGACAGTGTTCATCCTTATCGAAGGTGCCCCACAAGATCCGAAGCCTCGTTCCTCTCGCGGGTGTGTGCCAGAATCACCAGGTCTGGCCCACCTTATATCATAAACGAACGCGGTACATCTCACAGAGAGCTAGTAACAGGCACACGAGTCCAAGCAGCAAATCTGAGGTCCGAGAAATAATATGATCGTCAGCTCTACCCCACAGCCCAGGTTCGTCAAACGGTCAAAAGAGTGACTTCTTCCCGTCCATCTCCGGGCTGATGTACGCCTTGACAGCATTCCCCAGTGCCACCGCCTGAGGACTCGGGGAACGGTCACTTAGACCCCCTCCGCGCGGCCGTCCACGCGGCCGTTTGCCTAAGCTTTCTTCGAATTTGCGTCCGTCCCATTCGAGTTGCTTAGTCAGGCTTCTCCGTAATGGTCCTACGTGTTGAGGGCCTCCCGGTAGGTGCGCTGGATTAAGAGTAGCCATGACAGCGTGGGGTGGAGGGGATCGCGGGGAATGTCGGGATGGTGGAGACGATGGGAAAGCAGGAGTGCTGGGCCTAGAGGGGGGTGACGTTGAAATGGAGGAAGAGGGCGATGAGGAGAGGAAGCCTGGAGAGGGATAGTCATTCCACCTTGGCATGATGGCTCCCGATGTCCCATCTAACCCCTCAGTAGGCCGTATGAGTCCCTGGGCAGAGAGTGTCGATGTCGTCGCAATACGTGCCGGTACTGGAAGGGATACACTCTTTCTGGCTCTCCCCTTCTCTTTCACGTGCTGTCCCTTCTCACGTTGCAATGCTAGTTTGACCTGCGTTTCTCTCTCGCGCTTCCGCTCCTTTTCGATATCCCTCGGAATCGGAATGGGTACCGTCCCAGTGATCCACACTGGGCTGGGACCTTGTAGCGATGCTCTCCTTTGGGGGATGACGGCTTTGAATTTCGGAGCACTACTCAGAACCACGGCGAGTGACAAAGGAGGGGAAGGAGACCGTGCAGTCGACAGAGCCAAATCGGCAGGCGACTCGGTCGGAGTAACAAATTGAGTTGGAGCGGTCACGAATGAGTCCTCGGAAATTGCTGGGGAGCTTGAAGGTTCGACATCGGTAAAGTAAGGACTGGGGGATCGTGGAATGTCGACCGCTCGGGCAATCGACTCGCTATTCGGAGGAGGCGCATACGAATGTCTCCTGAGACATGAAAGTGAAGAAGGCATGCCATGAGCTGTTGTGACGAGATCGGACGGAATAGGAATAGGTGAAGATACACTGATGCCAGTATGCATAGGCGACAGGGCTTTGGGGCTTTTCGAGGCCCTGACCATCAGAGCGGGGTCTGGAGATTTGCGGGCATGGGTGTATGGCTCGAGGGAAGAAGCATTGAACCGGTAGGTAGCAGGCGTGAAATCGTGGGGCGGCCCGAAGTCATAAATACTTGTTCGCGAATTTGGTCGACTGGGAAGGTATGACTCTGTTGAGGGCTTGTCTGAGGAAAGTCCCCCGGAGACAAGCGGGAAAGGCTTCGGACTGGGGACGGGAGGAATAATTGAGGACCTGGAGTCAGAACCCCTCGTGCGTGGTTGATTCTTTGTCAACCGCCCTCCCACGTGCTGCGTTGGAGGCCTGGAAGAAGTGGATGGCAATCTAGCAGTTGCATCTTCAGGGGAGGGCTTCTGAGCAACCACCGTCACCTCTGATACGCGTATGAGAGACAACGCCGGGAGAGAAGTGTCAGAAATACGGGAAGTGGATGGCTTGAGCAGCGTGAACGAGTAACCCAACGTGGTCCCGGCGGGTAAATGGTCAACAGGTGAGCGTTCGCTTAGTACCTCCAGGGGTGGTACAATCAAGCCGGCCTTGGTTTGGATGTCAGTTTCTTGAACTGATCGACTTTGCTTCGGGACGTACAGGAACTCCCTTGCGCCTCGTCTGTAGTGCAGAGCTGAGTGTCGCTTGCATGGCCTCTTTTGAGGAGGAAGGTGTACGTCCGACAACAAGGTCCTTTGAAGGTCCACTTTGTCTCTTCCTCGACTTCGGGCCCTCAACGAGGGGTCTCGCCTCCATCTCCGCTTTGCGCTTCTCCTCTTGCTTTCTTCTAAGCTCCAATTCCGCCGCTTCGAAAGACATCCGTTCCTGCTCGCGTTTATCTTCTTCGACCTTTGCCCGTTCGGCAGCGCTTTCTTCTCCATCCGCTAGTTGGATTGCCATGGCCTCAATTTCCTCGGCGTCCATGCTCCATACTCGTTCCCGTTCCAGCATTTTCTCTGCCAACGATTCCACTGAAGACAGTATAGGATTGTTCACCTCTGATAAAGGCTCGCGAGGGGATAGACGAGAAGGAGAATCGCATAGAGTACGGTCGGAGATTACTGGAACTGCAACCGATGGTCCAACTGACATGGCATGGCCAAGTAGGCGTTCATTTGTAGGGTCTGGAGTGTGCATTGAGTGAGGAGTTGCATCCATTGGAATGGTGAGAGCAGTTGGAGCTGGTGTCGTGGTTTGGCTCTTCGTCAAGAACTTGGGTTTCGGAGCCAGGGGAGGCGGAGATGGGGCCTTGGGGGTAGTTGACCCTCTGCGGGATACTGCAAGCGAAGGTGAACGGGGCGCGGCTATGGCTATCAGTACACCAAGGGACAGCATGGAGATGAACCACTCACGAGGAATAGTGACATCATCTTGTTCTCGAGTCGGTTGAGCTGATACGACCATACCCTTCTCGTCCAAAATAACCACGATCGACGAGCGGCTCGTTTGGGGCACATGCCTTGGAATGAACACAAAGGTCTCATTCGAAGCCCGGGGGTTAGTATCCGCTTGTGCTGGGATCGAACTGTGGCTTTGTGGTGTTCCCCCCTTGTCCTCCGAGGTCGATGCCTTATGTTCGGGCAATGGTAAAGGTGTAGCACTCCTGGACTCTAGACTAGTCAACGAAGCAAGGATCACTGGGTCGATCTCCTCTCTCTTGGGTTTCCGCTTGATCCACGGTTTGGATGTGTCGGCCTTGGTTTTACGCTTCTCTTCTAACTTTCTTTTGAGTTCTGACTCCATCGTCTCTTTGGCGGTATTATCTCGTTCTCGCTCCTCTTCTTCAAGTCTGACAAGCATCACAGCTAGCTGTTCCTCCTGGAGCCTGCGGGTCTCGGCTTCAATGCGCTCCTTTTCCATTATCTTTATTTCCTCCTTCTCATCAAGCTTGCGTTTGAGCTCGGTCCCTGACGAGACCTCGTGGCTCCAGGGAGCTCTATGTTCATGGGTAGGAGTGAGTGGTCGAGGTGAAGCCGACAAAGGTGATGCGGGGAACAATGGCGCGGGTTCGTTAGAAGAGCTCGAATCGGGGGGTCCGACCGGTGTGGTAGAGATAACTGGTTCTTCCCTTGGTCCTGGTTTCACATCGTACAGAGGACTGGACAATGGAGGTGTGGGGTTAGTGGTTGATTGGCGCCTGGACATGAGGTTGGGCTTGGGGGCGAGTGGAGGAGGGGTTCCCAGTTTTCCAGTGATTGATCCCCTGCGCGATGGAGCGACTGGAGCAGGAGAATCGAAAGCTTGGGGTGATGTCAGGTCTTCAGAGAAATATCAATATGAAGTAGGGATACGTACACAGCATGTTCGTCTGGTTTCGTGGAGATGGAGTTCCAGCAGAGGTAGTAAGGCGGCTTGAGTTAGGGGAGACCAAGGTGGCTCGAGTCATTGAGAAACTCCTAACCAGGCCAACGGGCTTGGGTGCGAGAATGGGCTTGAGTTTGATAAGAGGCGTAGGAGCGATCTGTTCAACGACCCCCGTGGAAGTAGGTTGACTGGCCTCCAACGCCTCGGAGACCTTTGGAGGGGATGACCCCGGTTCTATTGCACCTGGCACTTCGATGGAGCTAGTCAACGTCGTATTAGCGACGCCCTGCCCCGGGTCTAGTGTCGCCTTGAAAAGAACTGCTTCAGCCGAGGTCGAAGGGACGAAAGGAGATGCATGGGCCATGGGCGAAGACGATTCATCAGCAGGTTTGGCTGATGGAGTATTCGCTCGAGCTTCAAGGGTTGGGTCAACTATGGAAGCCGGTGAATGGGCCTCGGGGTCCAGAGTAGGTGGTGGTGCATTGGTCTTCAGAGCGGGCCGCGATTCGGGCTTGGGTGAAAAAGAAATCGACTGTCTGGGAGACACAG